>ENA-UOUJ01000005-UOUJ01000005.1-activated-sludge-metagenome-genome-assembly--contig:-NODE-5-length-288293-cov-39.586026_pt1 | contig 288293 bp, 256 predicted proteins | sample MGYA00249839_ERZ747224 | MGnify/ENA primary metagenome ERZ747224 (study PRJEB28782, sample SAMN03220277) | activated sludge metagenome | biome: wastewater; feature: sewage sludge; material... | reverse complement strand
CGGTATAGCTGTTATTGCCCGTCAGCTCCAGGGAGCCGGAACCGCGCTTGTGCAGGCCGCCAGTGCCACTGATGTCATTGGCGAAGGTGGAGTGGTAGCCTAGCGTGTCCACATCGAACAGGCGGGTGAATTGCCCGGGTCCTTGTACGGCCTTGCCTACATTCATCAGGCCCCAGCCAAAAACGCTGGGGTCGCCCAGGTCAGTGGCGGTGGTCAGCAAGGTCTGCTGCAGGTGATATGCCGTGAAGTAGGGGAAGGCTTCCTTCACTAGCGCAGCACCGCCCGCGACGTGGGGGGAGGCCATGGAGGTGCCGCTAAAGGCGACATAGCCGCCAGAGGATTGGACCGAATTAATCCCTGGATTGTCGTCACCACCGGGGGCGGCCAAACACCACTCGGCTGCTACGCCGCACTTGTTCGCATAGGAGGCTAAAGAACCATCCTCGCCCAGGGCTGTCACGGCCAGCCAGTTATCTTTTAGTTCAGGAAACCAGTAGGGGGAGCCTGCCAGCAGGTCAGGGTGGTCCTGCGATTCATTGCCGGTGGCAAAGACCATCAGGGAGCCTGCGTCTACGCTGTTGTGGAAAGCCTCGATCGCCAGTGGTTGCCAATCCAGTACGCCTTCAGGCGAGCCATAGTCCAGGACATTGCAAGGTGGTGGGGAACTGGCATCGTTGCAACCATTGACGCCCAGGCTGCTGTTGATGATGGGCAGTTTGAACTGTGCCAGATAGTTCCAGCCTCGGGAGGCAACGCGGTCAAATGCGGCGGCTTGTTCGCGTGGGTCCGGTTCATAAGGATCGTTGCCAAGCATGTCATCATCATCGTCTTCTCTCGCATCGTAGGCGACCGCAAAGAGCTGACTGTTGAAGGCGACACCGTGCATGCCTTTGCCGTCGCGACGTGCGCCAATAATGCCCGCAACGTGGCTGCCATGACCTGCTGGAGGATCGGCATCTATGCCTTGGCCGTTGGCATAGGGGGTATCCGTGTTGAAGTCAAAGCCACCCGCAATGGCACCCGCAAACTCCGGGTGTTTGGCTTCAATTCCCGAATCCAGATAGCCGACCGTCACGCCTTTGCCTGTAAAGCCCAGTGAGTAGGCTTTGGCCGCATTGATCATGTCCAGGCCAGGCTGGCGTTTGTATTCTTTAGTACGCCATTGCTCCAATGAGCTGTCTGCTTGCGCATGGGTAAGGCCAGGCAAAGTCAGACTTAGCAAGGCCATCTGCACCAGCACATAGGTGCTGCGTTTCTTGTTCGACATCTCTTCCTCTCCTGGGTGTTTTTCTCTGTGTGGCGGCAACGTGTTGCGAGGTCGTGTTGTCGAGTCCTTGCGTGCCATTTAACGTCGTAGCTGTTGAATCTTATAGCGGCCAAATTTACGTTTTGTCATGCTTGGCGTTTGAAACACACGAAAACGGACGAGTGCACCGGAAGGGCAAGGAGAAGGAGTGGCGATTTCTCTGGTCAGAAAGGCGTTTAATGAGTGATCTGTTTTCTTTGTCTGGAAATCAGTTGGTGACGCCTTTGTTGCAGAGTCTGCAACATTTTGGGTGCAGGCCGGGGCTTGTAAGGGGCGAAGGCTTACCTGTTTGTCGTGGTATTAAGGTGCTTTGACGTGGTGAAGGCTGGAGCACAGATCCAGCGCTTCCAAGGCTTGCTGCGATTGCGAACTCGGGGACTTCAACCGGCCACAGGCTCTGCCAGCAAGGCACGCACTAGCTCAGGTTTCAAGGTTCGTGCCGCCGCAAACCCGGCAATATGGCGCACCCTGACCAGATCCAGAGCGAAGAAATGAAAGTCCGTAAAGCTGCTTAGAAATTCCATATCGGGAAAACGGGCGGTATAGGCTCGTTTGGCCTGTTCCCAGTCGGGCTGCTCGCGCTCCAGTTTGCGGGCCTGCATTTGGAAGGTGACACGGGGCAAGTCATGGACAGCATCCTGGCCATGCTCGCTTTGGCTGACCATCAGGCTGGCATCGGGACGTTGCAGCAAATAACGGGTGTGAGCCGCCATTTCGCTGATGTGGATGATGATGCTGGCTTGTTCGGGGCAGATCGCAAAAGGGACGCGAGAGACCACCGGCAAGCCCTGATTGCTGAGTGTGCCCAAAGACGCAGTGCGTTCGCTGCGGAGCAGGGCCTGCAGGCTGTTTAGCAATGGATCATCAACAGACATAAAGACACCTATTCTGAAAAAGCTTCCATACTGCGGTTGGGACTTCATTCGTCCCTAAGGGAGTTTCCTTGGGCTGCTCCGCAGAAAAATCTCCGCGCAGCCCCTTTGCTTTATTGCTATCCGAGTGGCGCTTCTGGGGGAGGGCCTGGCGATGAATAGCGATCACGCTGAGCTTTCTCCCCACCAAGGGGCATTTTTATCCTGGAGCAGTCCAGCGGTAAAAGATACTTGCTCACCCCTTACAAAACAGGCCGACATAAAGCCGGCCTGTTCAGGGGGAGTGATGCGTTTGGTTTACACCAGAACGCGCTCAATACCACCGTCGTTGGCACGGCGTACGTAGTCCGCCATCCAGTTCTCGCCCAGCATGTGCTTGGCCATTTCCACCACGATGTAATCCGCATCCATCTTGGTTTCGTCCTCGTAGCGGGACAAACCTTGCAGGCAGGACGGACAGGAGGTCAGCACTTTGACTTCGCCCTGGAAACCATCGGCACGGACGGCGTCCTGGTTCTTTTGCAGTTCTTCGTGCTTGCGGAAACGGATTTGCGTGGAAATATCCGGACGCGACACCGCCAGCGTGCCCGACTCGCCACAGCAGCGGTCGGCCTTGATGGTGCTGTCGCCCACCAGGGATTTGACCGTTTTCATGGGGTCTTGCAGCTTCATGGGGCTGTGGCAAGGGTCGTGGTACATGTAGCGCACGCCTTGCACGTCTTCCAGCTTCAAGCCTTTTTCCAGCAGGTATTCGTGGATGTCGATCAGGCGGCAGCCAGGGAAGATCTTGTCGAATTCATAGCCTGCCAGCTGGTCGTAACAGGTACCACAGCTGACCACCACGGTTTTGATATCCAGGTAGTTCAAGGTGGTGGCCATGCGGTGGAAAAGCACGCGGTTGTCGGTGATGATCTTCTCGGCCTTGTCGCTTTGACCGCTGCCGCGCTGCGGGTAGCCACAGCACAGGTAGCCAGGAGGCAGAACCGTCTGCACGCCGACATGCCAGAGCATGGCTTGAGTAGCCAGACCCACTTGCGAGAACAGACGCTCCGAACCACAGCCGGGGAAGTAGAACACGGCTTCCGAATCCACGGAGGTGGCTTCAGGGTTACGGATGATAGGTACGTAATCCGAGTTCTCGATATCCAGCAATTTACGGGCAGTCTGCTTGGGCAGGCCGCCGGGCATCTTGCGGTTGATGAAGTGGATGACCTGTTCGCGGATTGGTGCCTTGCCGATGGTGGCAGGGGGAGCGCTGACCTGTTTGCGAGCAGGGGCAGCCAGCAGATTGTGCACCGCACGCTGGGCCTTATAGCCCACTTCAATCATGGCGGTACGAGTGGCCTTGATGACGCGCGGGTCCTTGGCGTTCAGGAAGAACATGGCCGCAGCCGAGCCCGGATTGAAGGACTTCTTGCCCATGCGGTTCAGTAAGGAGCGCATTTCCATGGACACATCGCCAAAGTCGATGTCCACCGGACAGGGGTTGTAGCACTTGTGGCACAGGGTGCAGTGGTCGCCTACGTCTTCAAACTCTTCCCAATGCTTCAGGCTGATCCCGCGACGTGTTTGCTCTTCGTACAGGAAGGCTTCGATCAGCAGGGAAGTAGCCAGAATCTTGTTGCGGGGCGAGTACAGCAGGTTGGCGCGTGGCACGTGGGTGGCACAGACCGGTTTGCACTTGCCGCAACGCAAGCAATCCTTGATGGCATGGGAGATGGAGCCGATTTCGCTGCGTTGCATGATCAGCGATTCGTGACCCAGCAGGTTGAAGCTGGGGGTCCAGGCGCGGCTCAAGTCCGCACCGGGCATCAGCTTGCCAGCGTTGAAGTGGTTGTTCGGGTCCACTTCGCGCTTGTAGTTCTGGAAAGGCTCCAGCTCTTCTTGAGTCAGGAACTCGTACTTGGTCAAACCAATTCCGTGCTCACCGGAAATCACGCCGTCCAGACCGCGCGCAATTTGCATGATGCGGGCCACGGTGACATTGGCTTGCTGCAGCATGCCGTAGTCGTCCGAGTTCACGGGGATGTTGGTGTGTACGTTACCATCACCGGCGTGCATGTGCAGCGCCACAAACACACGGCTTTTCAGCACGCGGTCGTGAATGGCTTGCAGTTCGGTCAGTACGGCCGCGCAGTCGGCGCCGGGGAAAATATGTTCCAGGTTTTCGCGGATCTCGCTCTTCCAGGAGGTGCGGATCGTGTGATCTTGCAGCAGCTGGAAAATCGAGGTGTTCGGGTCTTCTTGCAGACGGGCCTCGATCGCGGCGCTGTCCAGCGGCACACCAATCTCGGCCAGCTCAGCCTGCGAGTCTTTCAGCGGCTTGTCCAGATTGTCCTGCAGCCACTGCCAGCGCTGGCGCACATCGCGCACGATTTGCAGGGCGTCGTGACGGCGCTCGTCCAGAATCTCTTCGCGGGTGTGCTCGGCGTCGTTGTGATCTTCGATCTTGCCCACGGGCAGATCGCCTTGCAGGAAGTTTTCCAGTTCACGGGTCAAGCGCAGCTTGTTGTCCGTGGACAGTTCAATATTGATGCGTTCGATTTCTTCGGTGTACTCACCCATGCGGCGCAGGGGGATCACCACGTCTTCGTTGATCTTGAAGGCGTTGGTATGGCGGGCAATGGCAGCGGTACGGGCACGGTCGGCCCAGAACTTCTTGCGGGCTTCGGCGCTGACGGCTACAAAGCCTTCACCGGAGCGGCCATTGGCCAGACGTACGACTTCTGAAGCGGCCGTTGCCACGGCATCGGGGTCGTCGCCCACGATGTCGCCAATCAGGACCATCTTGGGCAGACCATCGCGCTTGCTCTTGGTGGCATAGCCCACCGCGCGCAGATAGCGTTCGTCCAAGTGTTCCAGACCGGCCAGAATGGCGCCGATGCGCTTGCCTTCGCCGTTCAGGTAGTCAATGACTTCCACAATGGAGGGCACGGCCTGCTTGGCCTGGCCGAAAAACTCCATACAGACGGTGCGTGTATGCGCCGGCATGCGGTGCAGCACCCAGCGGGCCTGCGTGATCAGGCCGTCACAGCCTTCTTTCTGGATACCGGGCAAACCTGCCAGGAATTTGTCGGTAACGTCTTTACCCAGGCCTTCCTTGCGAAAGCGCCGACCCTCAATGTGCAGGGTTTCGCTGCGCAGCAACTGGGCACCAGGGGCGTAACGGCCATCAAACCATTTGACTTCAAAGTGGGCCATTTCCACGTCGTGGATCTTGCCCATATTGTGTTCAAGACGGGTCACTTCCAGCCAGTTTCCCTGGGCATCGACCATGCGCCACCAGGCGAGGTTATCCAGCGCAGTACCCCACAGCACGGCTTTCTTGCCGCCCGCGTTCATGGCGATATTGCCGCCCACACAGGAGGCATCGGCCGAGGTCGGGTCTACCGCAAACACGGCACCGGCGGCTTCGGCAGCGTCAGCCACACGACGGGTCACCACGCCAGCACCGGTCAGAATGGTGGTGACGGGCTCGGACATGCCGGGCAACGTGGTTTGTTCAGGCTTGCCAATGGCATCCAGCTTTTCGGTGTTGATGACAACCGAGCGCCAGCTAAGTGGAATGGCACCGCCGGTGTAACCGGTACCACCCCCACGCGGGATGATGGTCAGCTTCAGTTCGATACAGGCGCGCACCAGGGCGGCCATCTCGTTTTCGTGATCGGGGGTGAGCACGACAAAGGGATATTCCACACGCCAGTCGGTGGCGTCAGTGACGTGCGAGACGCGCGACAGGCCATCAAACTTGATGTTGTCCTTGGCGGTCAGGCGCGACAGGGAGCACACAATTTTCTGGCGCAGCTCGCGGGTATCGGTAAATTCTTGTTCAAACGAGGCTACTGCACCCCGAGCAGCGTGCAACAGGCGCAGAACCTTGGCATCGCGATCGGGCACGGCGCTGTCGCGGCGCTGGTCAATCTCGTTCAAGCGATGGTTCAGGGCCTCGATCAGTTGATGCTGGCGCTTGGGATTGTCCAGCAGATCGTCCTGCAGATAGGGGTTGCGCTTGACGACCCAGATATCACCCAGCACTTCAAACAACATGCGTGCGGAGCGGCCGGTGCGGCGTTCGGAGCGTAGCTCGGACAGCTTTTCCCAGGCCTCTTCACCTAGCAGTCGCAGGATAATTTCCCGGTCTGAGTACGAAGTGTAGTTGTAGGGGATTTCACGCAGGCGCGGCGTGTCGTTGTTGCGTGCCTGGGCAGCCAGGTGCTTGCTTGCAATGGGGGCGTTCATGGCGATAGTTGGCAAGGCCCGTCAAGGGCGGCTCAGCGAGGAGCAGATAGGCAAAAGACAAGTGTATACGAATCGTAGCAGGGCTGCCCCCTTACTACAGGGCCAAGTCAGGGTTAAGGGGGTGTTTGCGGCCAGTTTGCTGCAAATTACCAACCCAATTTGGGGAAAATCCACAGCAGACCAGCGGTCATGGTGGTATAGCGCGCCAGTTTTCCCACCGCCATGTAAAACACGCTGGGCCAAAATGGCAGGCGTAGCCAACCGGCTACGGCACACAGGGGGTCGCCTACCACGGGTAGCCAGGACAAGAGCAGGGCGGGCGGTCCCATGCGGGTCAGCCAGCGCCGCCCCAGCTCGTGCCAGCGGCCTGCGGCCTTGTTCTTGGGAGTTGCGCCGTCTTCTGTGTGTTGCGGGTGCTTCTCGCGCCAGGCTTCGTAGGCTTTCTCGGCGCCCAGACCCATGGCATAGCTGATGGCCCCACCTGCCGTATTACCCACAGTGGCAACCAGCACGGCGGGCCAGAACATATGTGGAGCCAGATTGATATAGGCGAATACGGCGGGTTCCGAACCCAGGGGGAGCAGGGTAGCCGAGACCAGGCTGATGATGAAAATGGCGCTCAAGCCCACTTCGGGCAGAGATAGGGCGGCCAAGAGCCACGAAATAAGATCAGAGATCCAGGCTTGCATAAGTAATGTGGACGGGTTTTGTAGGGAGTAATGGACGCCAGTTAGGGCATCCGCCTATGGTATTCTGTTTTTCTTTTCCGGTGAGCGGTCTCAGGCAGGGGCCTGCGGCTGGCCTTGGTGGCAAAACCGGTTGTTACTAAAAGCTGAGTCATGTCGAACGATTACCTAAAGCGCATTCTGACCTCGAAAGTGTACGATGTTGCCATCGAAACACCACTTGAACCCGCTCCCCAGGTATCGGCACGAATTAGTAACACGGTCCTGCTCAAGCGCGAAGACTATCAGCCTGTTTTTAGCTTCAAGCTGCGCGGTGCCTATAACAAGATGGCCAATCTGTCGGCCGCAGAATTAAAACGGGGTGTATTGGCCGCTTCGGCGGGTAACCACGCGCAAGGCGTGGCCATGGCAGCGCGCAAGCTGGGTTGCCGTGCCGTTATCGTCATGCCAACCACCACCCCGCAAGTAAAAATTGATGGTGTACGTAATCTGGGCGGCGAAGTGGTCCTGGTGGGCGAGAGCTATTCGGATTCCTACCAGCACGCTCTGGAACTGCAAAAGAACGAAGGCCTGACCTTTGTGCACCCTTTTGACGATCCTGATGTGATCGCCGGGCAGGGCACGGTGGCCATGGAAATTCTGCAACAGCACCCCGGCCCGATTGAAGCGGTCTTTGTCGCGATTGGCGGCGGCGGTCTGGCGGCGGGCGTCGCCACATACATCAAGTCCTTGCGTCCTGAAATCAAAGTAATCGGCGTGCAGACCGAAGACTCCTGTGCCATGGTGCGCAGTATCAAGGCCGGTCGTCGTGTGAATTTGTCGGACGTGGGCCTGTTCTCTGACGGGACTGCCGTCAAGCAGGTGGGTTCCGAAACTTTCCGTCTGGTGCGTCAGTATGTGGATGATTTTGTCATCGTGGATACGGATGCGATTTGTGCGGCTATCAAAGATGTGTTTCAGGACTCGCGTAGCGTGCTGGAACCGGCTGGTGCCTTGGCTTTGGCGGGTGCCAAGCGCTACGCTGCTCAAAACAAGCTCAAGAACAAGACCCTGATTGCGGTCACGTCCGGCGCGAACATGAACTTTGACCGTATGCGCATGGTGGCGGACCGTGCAGATGTGGGCCAGGCTCGTGAAGCTTTGTTTGCCTTGACGATCCCCGAGGCAAAAGGCAGCTTCCGCCGCCTGTGCGATGCCCTGGGCACCCGCTCGGTGACGGAGTTCAACTACCGCATGTCCAATCCTGAAAAGGCGCACGTCTTTGTGGGTATGTCGATTTCCTCCGAAGCGGAGATCGAAAAGCTGGAAGAGCGTTTCGTAAAGAAAGGCTTTGGCACTTTGAATCTGACGGGTAACGAGCTGGCCAAGACCCATGTGCGTCATATGGTGGGTGGGGTGTCCAGTCAGGCTACGGACGAAGTCCTGCTGCGGTTCGAGTTTCCAGAGCGTCCTGGTGCTTTGCGTAAATTCCTGTCCAGCATGAATCAGGACTGGAATATCAGCTTGTTCCATTACCGTAATCAGGGTGATGACTACGGTCGCATTCTGATCGGTATCCAGGTCCCGTCTTCCGATAAAAAGGAATTCAAGGCTTTCCTGGGCAATCTGGGCTACCCGCACTGGGACGAAACGGATAACCCGGCTTACAAGCTGTTTTTGTAAGTCTATGGAGGGCGCACGGCATTCGCTGTCTTGCCTCAGACCAAATGAAAACACCTCGCTTGGAAAAGCGAGGTGTTTTTTTATTGGGGCTTGAATGTGGTGGCTGTCGTTGGAGCCGTATTGAGCCTGGGAGCCAGGAGCAGTGGGTGTCTGCTCCTGAGTTCGTCATGGGGGATTGGTTCAAGCCGCCTTACTGCCTTTGCGGCCTGATGGGCCGTTTGGCCATACGAATGTGCGATAAGGCCAGATGCCCGTTAGTACGGTGGCGACTTAACAAGCTCTATGTCACACACTGTTTTAGAGCCTGCCGCAACGGCTCCAGGCTGTCATTCAGACGTGCGAAAGCCTGTTCCTGACGGGCAGCCAGTGCATGGGCCTGTTCTACCGTCACCACTTCAAAGCCCAGATTCTGACCGGGCAAACGCTGGGCAACTTGAGCCAGATCCACGCTGATGACTTGTCCGATGCGTGGATAGCCGCCTGTAGTTTGCCGGTCTGCCATCAACACAATGGGCTGGCCATCGTTGGGGACTTGAATCGTGCCAAAGCAGGTGGGGGCGGACAGCAGTTCTTTTGGCGACTTGCGCTGCAAGGGCTGGCCTTCCAGGCGATAGCCCATGCGCTCTGAGGCCGGGCTGATGCGGTAGCTTTGGCCTTGGAACAATTCCAGCGATTCGTCGGTAAACAAATCGGCCTGATCCAGCATGACGCGCAGGCGTTCCCGTGGAGCCAGGGCCAGGGCGGCGGGCATGTAAATGCGCAGCTCATCCAGCTCGGCTTGCAGACTGTTCAAGGTCGTTTCGTCATTGGGTAGTGGTCGAGCCAATGCGATCTGGTCGCCTTTCTTCAAGGCGCGGCCTTCAAAACCACCCAGGCCAACGCGCATGTGGGTGCTTTGACTGCCCAGCAGGGATTCGACCTGAAAACCGCCGTAAACAGACAGGTAGCTACGGGCACCTTGGCCGGGTTTGGCGGACTGCATCGTCAGGGCTTGTCCGGCACGTGCCAGAGTAGGGCGCAGGACTGCTACGGGTTGGCCGTCCAGGCTGGCATTCATATCTGCGCCGGTCAGGACAAACAGGGCAGCTTCGTCAAAGCGCAGGCTGGGGCCTTGTACGGTAATTTCCAGGCTGGCCAGATCCTGGTCGGTGGTATTGCCTGCTAGCAAATGGGCCAGTCTGTGGGCGCGTTCATCCATGGCACCGCTGGGCGAAACCCCCAGGTGCTGGTGTCCATAACGGCCTCGGTCTTGCAGGCTGCTCATCATGCCTGGTTTGAGGATATGCACCGTCATGCGGGTGTCCAGTGATCAAACTGCTCGTGAGGCAGAGGCACAAAGCGCACTTGGTCGCCGGGGGCGAGCAGGGCGGCGGGCGAGCGCCGGGCATCAAACAAATTAACTGGCGAGCGGCCAATAAGATGCCAACCGCCGGGGGATTCGTTGGGGTAAATAATGGTTTGCTGGTTCGCAATGGCGACCGAGCCTTTGGGCAGCACAGTGCGTGGTGTGGCGCGGCGCGGCACATTCAGTTGCTCGGGCAAGATGCCCATATAGGGAGCGCCGGGGGCAAAGCCCACCATGAATACCAGTTGCACCTGGCTGCTGTGCAGTTCGATGACTTGTTCCTGGCTTAGCCCCAATTGCTCGGCAATGGCAGGCAGGTCCGGACCGAAGAGGCCGCCGTAGCACACGGGAACATCTACCAGTGCGCCGGGAGCGGCCTGGTCCTGGCTGGCATCCAGCTCGACCAGGGCTTGGTGAACATAGTCGTGCAAACGAGCAAGCTGGTCGCTGCTGCCATCCGGGTAAAAGTGGATGGCGACTGCGGTAAAGCTGGGGACCAGATCACGGACACAGGCGGGGGCGTGGTCGCGCAGCAAGCGGGCGGCGCGGGTACAGCGCAAGCCGGTGTCCAGAGAAAGCGGGCCGCTGAACTGTACTAGCAAACAGCGGTCGCCTTGCTCGTTAAGTTGCCAGGATTTGTGCATCTTTATTTGGCGAAAAGCGAATCCAGGCTGTTGAAGGCCTTGAACTCCAGGGCGTTGCCCGAAGGGTCCATGAAGAACATGGTGGCCTGTTCGCCGGGCTCGCCCTTGAAACGGATATAAGGTTCGATAACGAATTTGGTGCCAGCGGCCACCAGCTTGTCAGCCAGGGTCTGCCAGGTGGGCATGTCCAGCACGACGCCAAAGTGGCGCACGGGCACATTATGGGCATCCACCGCGCTGGTGGCGTTGCTGCCACACTCTGAAGGGGCCAGATGAGCCACGATCTGGTGGCCGTAGAAGTTGAAGTCAATCCACTGGTCCGAGGATCGGCCTTCGGGACAGCCCAGTGTCTGTCCGTAGAACTGGCGTGCAACGGCCAGATCATGGACCGGAAAAGCCAGGTGGAAAGGGCGCAGCTCGTTGGTATGGGACATGCTTGGCTCCTGTGCGGCATAAGGCCGCCAACGTGGTCTTCAGAGCCGTTTATTGTAGGGCCAATATGGCCCCACATGTTCTAGCTGTCCTGGAGTCGAACCCGGCTCTTGGGGAAACGCAACATAAATACGCTGCCCACACCCAGACGGCTCTGGATTTGCAGGTCGGCGTTATGTCGCACGATGATGTGTTTGGTGATGGCCAGGCCCAGACCCGTACCGCCGGTGGAGCGGGAACGGCCCTTGTCTACGCGGTAAAAGCGTTCGGTCAGGCGGGGAATATCCTGGGCGGCAATACCGATGCCCGTGTCTTGCACCGAATAACAGGCCTCGCCATTGTCATTCAGATACCAGCGCACGGTGATGGTGCCATCCTTGGGGGTATAGCGCACCGCGTTGGTAATCAGGTTGGAGACAGCCGAGCTCAGTTCGGTTTCCATGCCCTGAATGGCAATGCGAGGGTCCAGATCTGTGACAAAGCTGTGCTGGCCGCCAGAAATAGCCTCGCCTTGTTTCAGCGCGCTTTCAATCAACTGGCTGACCTGTACCGTCTCCCCTTCCACTGTGGGTGAGGATTCCAGCGTGGATAAGGTCAGCAAGTCGGACACAATCGACTGCATGTGGCGAGTCTGCTCCAGCATCATCTGCTCGTAGCGTTGACGCTGTTCCAAAGGCAGGCTTTCGGGCGGCATGTCCTGCAGGGTTTCCAGAAAACCCAGCAAGACGGTAAGCGGTGTGCGCAGTTCATGGGAGACATTGGCCACAAAGTCCTTGCGGGTAGTCTCCAGCATTTCCACCTGGGTGACATCACGCGTCACGATCAGGAACTGGCCCAGGCCATAAGGGGTTAATTGCAGCAGCAAGGAGCGCTCACGTCCGTCTTTGCTCAGATGCAGCAGCAAAGGGCCATCCCATTGAGGCTGACGGGCGTAACGAGAAAACTCGGGTTCGCGCAGGATATTGAAGATGCTGTGATGGCGGTCCGTGGCCAGATTCAGGCCTATGTGCTCACAGGCGGTCTGGTTGCACCATTGCAGTTCCATCTCCCCATTCAGGGTAATGGCACCGTCGGGCAGGGCCTCGGCGGCCATCATGATGCCGTCTACGTAACGATTCAGATCCTGAATTTCCTGGCGATCACGGCGCAGTTGGCGGTAGATGGGAGCCAGAATGGCGTCCCAGGGGCCAACTGCGGGGGGCGGAGGATCATTCAGGTTGCGGGTCCAGCGTTCAACGCGGGAAAGCTGCAGGGTGCTGATGACAACCAGCAATAACAGGCCACCACAAAACAAGGCCAGACCGGTGAATGGCCCTAGCCACCAGCCGATCAAGCTGCCCAACAGGGCCCAGATAACAATAGACGTAAATATGCTGAACATGGGATCAGGCGGTCGGCGCCTTTTCCAGTGGGGAAAGGGCAAAACGATAGCCCGAGCCACGAATCGTTTCAATATGTTTGTCGTGTCCGCTAGGCTCCAGCGCCTTGCGCAAGCGACGAATGTGCACGTCTACCGTACGTTCTTCCACAAATACGTGGTCGCCCCAGACCTGATCCAGCAACTGGGAGCGGGTGAATACGCGCTCGGTGTGTGTCATGAAAAAATGCAGCAGACGGAACTCGGTAGGCCCGATGGTCAGCGCCATGCCCTGGCTGGACAGACGGTGCGTGCTGGGGTCCAGCTGCAGGGTGCCGATGGAGATCACATCGTCAGTTAGCTGGGGAGCGCGGCGGCGCAATACGGCCTTGATGCGGGCAATCAGTTCTTTGGGCGAGAAAGGCTTGGTGATGTAATCGTCCGCACCGGCTTCCAGGCCATCGACCTTGTCCTGTTCCGAGCCTTTGGCGGTCAGCATGATGACCGGAATATGACGGGTACGTTCGTCCGAGCGCAGTTTGCGGGCCAGATTGATGCCCGAGGAGCCGGGCAGCATCCAGTCCACCAGAATCAAATCAGGCAGTTCCGCGCGAATGAGGATCTGGGCTTGTTCGGCATCGAAGGCGCGCAGCACTTTATGGCCGGCAAAAGACAGATTGACAGAGATCAGTTCCTGGATCGCAGGCTCATCTTCCACGACTAATATGCTTGTACTCATTGTTAGCTTCAGACTGGTCCGATAAAAAATAATAGAGGGTCAGGCTGGCTGTCTGTATTGTGCCTGGGCGCGGGGCCTGCTGTTGCCATCAGGCGGCTCAAGGGCAATACGGCAGGCGCTTCAAATCCCTGACTGCACGTAATAGCGCCATCATATGGCGTTAATGTTTCAGGTTTGTGAATGTGTAAAAAAGGGGAGCGCTCAGCGAGCCGGATTTTCGTTTCTGTACCGGGAAATCTGCGTTACGATTATGCACTATGGAAAAACAGCGTCCTCAAACCTCCTCCGCCCAGAACGCCGATACGCACTTCGGTTTTCAAACCGTGGCCGAAAACGAAAAAGCGGGCAAAGTAGCCCAGGTTTTTCATTCGGTGGCTAACAACTACGACATTATGAACGATCTGATGTCGGGCGGCCTGCACCGTATCTGGAAAGCCTTCACGATCGGTCGCGCAGCAGTGCGTCCCGGCATGAAAGTGCTGGATATTGCCGCGGGTACGGGTGATTTGACCAAGACTTTTGCGCGTCAGGCCGGTGCGGACGGCGAGGTCTGGCATACCGATATCAATAGCTCCATGCTGCGCGTGGGTCGTGATCGCTTGCAGGACAAGGGCATCATCACGCCCGTTACGGTCTGTGATGCCGAGCACCTGCCTTTCCCTGACGGCTATTTTGATCGCGTCTCGGTGGCCTTTGGCTTGCGCAACATGACGCACAAGGATCGCGCACTGGCTGAAATGAAGCGGGTGTTGCGTCCGGGCGGCAAATTGCTGGTGCTGGAGTTTTCCCGCGTGGCCAAGCCTTTGCAGGCCCCGTATGACTGGTATTCCTTCAATATCCTGCCCCGTATTGGCAAGTTTGTTGCCAAGGACGAGGAAAGCTACCGCTATCTGGCTGAATCCATTCGCATGCACCCCGATCAGGAAACTCTGGCCGACATGATGCGCGAAGTGGGTCTGGAGCGCGTGCAGTATTTCAATCTGACAGCCGGCGTAGCCGCGCTGCACGAAGGCATCCGCCTGGATTGATGCCAGGCGTTCCCTCTCTATATACAGCGGCACCTTCTGGTGCCGTTCGTTTTTTGTCTGTAATGAACGGTAAAAAAAACATGGTGCATGAGAACTTGTCATGTTAATGTTCAGCTTATCGTAAGTTTTCTTGAATAATCGACTGGGATGGCATGGCCGGGGGCGTCAAAACCCTGTGTGTTAAGCGCTTGTTCTGGTCAGGAGTTTGTGACTATGTCTGGACGGCTTTCTCGTTATTTCATGGCCGCTGTATTGGCTTTTAGCACCGGCGCCTTGCTGACCGTTTCTTATGATGCGGAAGCACGACGCATGGGTGGTGGCTCCAGTTTTGGCCGCCAATCCTCCAACATTACCAGCAACCGCTCGGCAGCGACGCCTCCTGCTGCAGCGAATAACGCGACTCGCTCGGCTACGCCTGCTGCGGGTGCCGCTGCTGCCGGTACGGCTGCGGCTGGTACCGCTGCCAAGTCGGGCATGTCCCGCTTCCTGGGCCCGATCGCCGGTATCGCCGCTGGTCTGGGTATTGCCGCCTTGCTGTCCAGCATGGGTCTGGGCGGTGCTTTCCTGGAAATGATGTCCAGCCTCTTGTTGATCGGTCTGGTGGTCTTCGCCGTTCTGTTCATCGTGCGTCGTCTGCGTGGCTCGGCTGCTCGTCCTGCCATGCAACAAGCCGGTGGTCAGTCCATGATGCGCAATGCTGATCCTGCTCCCAGCCCATGGAAGCAGCCCCAAGCTGCGCCAGCACCTATGCCTGCTGCCGCTCCAGCTGCTCAGCCCGCTGCTGCCGCCGCTGTTCCAGCGCCGCCAGTAGACGAGAGCTGGTTCATCCCCGGTGATTTCGACACGCCTACGTTCCTGGCCAATGCCAAGACCCAGTTCGTGGAAATCCAGAAGCTGTGGGACAAGGGCGACGTGGAGCAACTGCGTACCTTCCTGACCGACGACCTGCTCAAGGAAGCCGCTCCTCAAATCGCTCAGCGCCAAGGCGAGAACGTGACTCAAGTGGTACTGCTCAATGCAGAGCTGCTGGGTATTGAAAAAGTAGCCGACGGCCACCTGGCCAGCGTGCGCTACTCCGGTATGCTGCGTGAAGAAGTGGGTGCAGAGGCTTTCCGCTTTGAGGAAGTCTGGAATCTGTTCAAGGCCGACGGCGCAGGCTGGCTGCTGGCTGGTATTCAGCAGATCCCGGTTGACCCCAACGCTTGATCTTTACCTATACAGACAGCCGCCTTCTTACCCAGGCGGCTGTTCTGTTATGAGCGCTCCCGTTTCGCTGTGATCCCATCTGCCCGTGTTCCTGTCGCCCTGTACATCCGGCCGTGTCTGTGTCGGGTTAAACTGGCTGTTTTAATTGGACTGGTTTACTTGCCCCGGCAGTAGACTTGCATGGACATGCTTGGTATCCCTTCATTCCTAGAACCTGGCGCCGTGGGCGTGCGTTTGCTCAATGCCTTGCTTGATCGCGAGGATTGGGCGCGTGAGCGTTTGCGCAGCCATGCAGGTAAAACCGTGTCGCTGATTGTGGGCCGTTTGCAACTGGTCTACACCATCAGCTCTCAAGGAAAGCTGGAGCAGGGCCATCCTGCCGTCGTGCCGGATGTCACGTTGACACTGCCTCAGGACAAGCTACCTGAACTGCCACAAATTCTTCAAGACGGTGATTTCAGCCGTGTCGCCCAGTTAATGCATGTGCAAGGCGAGGCTGGGCTGGCCAATCTGGTGTCGGACCTGGCGGCCAATCTGCGCTGGGATGCCGAGCATGATCTGGCCAAAATTGTGGGTGATGTCATGGCGGTGCGTCTGTTCAGCGGGGCGCGCCGGGCCGTTTCCGGTTTGCGGGATCTGGGCCAGCGTTTGGCAGGCAATGCCAGCGAATACTTGACTGAAGAAAGTGCTTTACTGGTTACCCGCCCCGAACTGGAACGGATGCGCGAGCAATCGGCTGGTTTGGTCCAACGTCTGGACGAACTGGACCAGCGTTTGAAGCGTCTTGACGCGCGTCGGCGGGAGTCCTGAGCATGTTCTCCTTGTGTCGTCTGCTGACCATTTTGCTGGTTGTATTCCGTTATCGCCTGGACGAGCTGGTGCTATCGAGCATCCGCCACCCTTGGGCATCACGTATGTTGCGCATTGTGCGCCTGGGTCGCAAACCCAAGCTGCCACGTGGCGTACGTTTACGGCTGGCCCTGGAAAGTCTGGGGCCCATCTTCGTTAAATTCGGCCAGGTGCTCTCCACTCGCCGGGATTTGATCCCGCTGGATATTGCCGAGCAACTGGCTTTGCTGCAGGACCGGGTGCCGCCATTCCCTTCGGAGGTGGCGGAAGCCACAATTCAGAAGGCCCTGGGTGCTTCGCCTTACGAACTGTTCCAGAAGTTTGATCGCGAACCCATCGCTTCGGCGTCGATTGCGCAGGTTCACTTTGCCGAGCTGCACAATGGCCGCGAAGTGGCGGTGAAGGTATTGCGTCCCGGTATGCGCGAAGTCATCCATAAAGACTTGCGTCTGATGCGCGTGCTGGCTGCGTTCATGGAACGGCTGGGCCCGGATGCCCGTCGCTTGAAACCGCGCGAAGTGGTGGCCGAGTTCGACAAGTACCTGAACGACGAGCTGGACCTGATACGCGAAGCCTCCAACTGCAGTCAGCTACGCCGCAACTTCACCAAAGATGTAGAGCGTACCCAGCTTTTGATCGTGCCCGAAGTGCATTGGGACTATTGCGCCTCGACCGTGTTCACCATGGACCGCATGAAGGGCATCCCGGTCAACCAGATTGATCGCCTGCGCGCCGCCAATGTGGATTTGAAGGATCTGGCCCGCAAAGGGGTGGAGATTTTCTTCACCCAGGTGTTTACCGATGGTTTTTTCCATGCCGACATGCACCCCGGCAATATTTATGTCTCGGACGCACCGGAGAGCTTGGGCCGTTATATTGCCCTGGACTTTGGCATTGTGGGTTCGCTGTCCGAGTTCGACAAAAACTATCTGGCGCAAAACTTCCTGGCTTTTTTCCGGCGCGATTACCGCCGGGTGGCTCAACTGCACATCGAGTCCGGCTGGGTGCCACCTGAAACCCGTGAAGAGGAGCTGGAAGGCTCGGTACGCGCGGTATGTGAACCGTATTTTGATCGGCCCTTGTCCGAGATCTCCCTGGGGCAGGTGCTGTTGCGCCTGTTCCAGACCTCGCGCCGGTTCAATGTAGAAATTCAGCCGCAGCTGGTGCTGCTGCAGAAAACCCTTCTGAATGTGGAAGGGATGGGGCGGGATCTGGATCCGGAGCTGGATCTGTGGGATACCGCCAAACCTTATCTGGAAAAGTGGATGTACCAGCGTATTGGTCCATCGGGCTTTTATTCGCGTTTGAAACAGGAAGCAGGGCAGTGGGCCCAGATCATGCCGCAGCTTCCGCGTCTGGTGTATTCCGCTTTGAATAGGCCAGAGACAGGGCAGGCGTTGAACCAGGAACTCAAGCTGCTGCGCCAGTCGCAGCAGCAGACCAACCGATTATTGACTGCCTTATGCGCTGTATTGGCGGTTGCGGTCGGGGTGGCCATCTGGGCTTTGGTGGGGCGATAAGTGTGACGACCCCGCAACGCGTCAGTTTTTTTGTGGCTGACATATTTCTGATAACTGCAGGTTCTACGATAGACGCAGGTCCGCCAGCTGATTGCTAAGCTGGCGCTTTCCGGCGCCTTCCGGACGGTGAATGGCCGCCCTCAAGGAACCGCTTGATTCTTTTTAGGAATCGTTATGCTTTACCATGACTTATTTAAATCCATGGAAGCGGTGCGCTGGAATTTTGCGCATGACATACCGTGGGATGACTTTGATGGCAGCAAGCTCACAGACGAGCAGGCCTACACCATCAAAATGAACGCCATTACCGAGTGGGCAGCCTTGCCTGCTACCGAAATGTTCCTGCGTGACAATAAAGATGACAGCGATTTTTGCGCCTTTATGTCCGTGTGGTTCTTTGAAGAGCAAAAGCACTCGCTGGTTCTGATCGAATACCTGCGCCGTTTCCGCCCCGAGCTGATGCCTACCGAGGAAGAACTGCACAAAGTGCGTTTTGACTTCGATCCGGCCCCGGCCATGGAAACGCTGATGCTGCACTTTTGCGGCGAAGTGCGCCTGAACCATTGGTATCGCCGTGCTGCCGACTGGCACACCGAGCCTGTGATCAAGGCCATCTACAAGATCGTGGCTCAGGACGAGGCTCGTCACGCCGGTGCTTACTTGCGCTACATGAAGCGTGCCTTGGTGCACAAGGGCCAGGAATTTGGCCTGCAAGCCCGTCTGGCTTTCTCCAAGATTGGTGTTCTGATGGCTTCTGCTCATCGCACAGCACAGGCGTTGCACCCCACCAACTTGCACGTGAACAAAGCCATGTTCCCGGAAGACACCGTGCAGTCCAAGCTGCCATCGCCTGGCTGGTTGGAAAACTGGCTGGATACGCAGATTCGTTTCGACAAGGAATGGGAGCACAAGGTCAGCTCGCGCATCTTGCACAATATGTCGCTGCTGATGGGTAGCTCGTTCGAGACCGTGCAGGAATTGAACCGCTACCGCAAGGATCTGGCACGTCAGGTCGGCTCTGATTCGACGCTGGTGCAGGCTTGATATGAGCGCACGTTTCGAGGCCAAGGTGATGGGTCTGGATGCCTTGCGTGAAGCGGTGGAGCAGGGGCGCCTGGCGCGCCCGCTGGTCTTTACTAACGGTGTGTTTGATATTTTGCATCGTGGGCATGTCAGCTACCTGGACGAGGCTGCCCAATTGGGTGCCTCGCTGATTGTCGGTGTGAATACCGATGCCTCGGTGCGCCGTCTGAACAAGGGGCCGGAGCGCCCCATCAATCCCGAGCAGGATCGCGCTGCCTTGCTGGCTGCGCTGGCCTGCGTGGATGCGGTGGTCTTGTTTGACGAGGACACGCCCGAAGCCCTGATCGCGGCGCTGCGTCCGGACTTGATCGTGAAGGGCGGCGACTACGATATGGAAGCCTTGCCTGAAACGGCTTTAGTGCGTAGCTGGGGTGGCGATGCAGTCGCGATTCCCTTCGAGTTCCAGCGTTCCACGACAGCACTGGTCAAGAAGCTGCGCGACTAAAAGCGCAGGACAAATTGATGTGTTGAATCCCGGCTTGGTCCGGGATTTTTTTGCTTCTAAGTCGTGAGCTCGAGGTTCTGCTTTTAAAGGCCAGATTGCGGTGCCTAGACTGTATTTTTTGCCAGCGCAGGCTTCAGGACGCCGGTTCAAGCAGATCGTTGACAGCACGCAGATCGTTTTCGTTCAAGGTGCCGCTGGCTGCTTTCAGGCGCAGGCTGTTCATCAGAACTTCGTAACGCGCTTGGGCCAAGCTGCGTTGCGCTTCATACAACTGCTGTTGGGCATTGAGTACATCGATGTTTACACGTACACCGACCTCGTAAGCCAGCTTGTTGGCCTCCAGGGCGTCCTGACTGGATTTGGTGGCTGCTTCCAGTGCCTGCACACGGACCAGACCTGTGGTGACGCCAGAGAAGTACTGGCGCGTCTGCTGGATGGATTGCTGAATAGCGAACTGATGATCGTAGCGGGCCTGTTGCAGGCGCGAGCTTTGTTCGCGTACTTGCGAGCTGGTTTCACCACCACGGAAAATCGGGATGCTTAACTCCAGACCTAAAGCGCTGTTCAGCGAACGTGGGCCACCGCCCGCTTGGCCAAACAGAGTCTGGTCGCTACCGCTGCCGGTTTGGGCTTTCAGGGCCAGGGTGGGTTCGTGCAGGGCCTGGGTGCTTTTCAACTGCTCTTCGGCAGCACGGGCCTTGATATCAGCCAGTGCCACGGTCAAGCCGGATTGGCTGGACTGATCCAGCCAGTCTTGCAAATTCGCAGGCTGCGGGGCGGGAAGGCGTAAAGGCTCACGCAGGCGCGCCAGCGTGTCATAACGCTCCAGCGTCAGCGCAGCCAGCTTGTCCTGAGCCACCTGCAGGGCATTTTCAGCCTGCAAGACGCCAGCCCGGGTCAGGTCCAGGCGCGATTTGGTTTCGTAGGTATCGGTAATCGTGGTGCCACCCAGCTGAAAGTTCTGATCAGCAGCACGTAATTGCTCGTCAATGGCGGCTTGCTGGGCTTTCAGGGTAGACAGCGTATCTTGCGCAGCCAGCACATCAAAATAGCTTTGGCTGACGCGCAGCATCAAATCTTGCCGATCCAGCGTCAGCTGAATATCCGCACCCTGCGCCAGTAATTGGGCACGCTCGTAACGGGCCCAGGCATTACGGTTGTACACGGGTTGGCTCAGCGTCAAGGTCCAGGCAGCTCGGTCACTGGAATGCTGATTGGACAGCTTGCTGGTTTGACGCCGCTCTTGTAGTTCGGCTGTGCCGATGGCGCTTATCTGCGGCAACAGTTGTGCCCGGCTTTGGGGTACTTGTTCCTGATCGGCTTGATGCGCAGCTTGCGCAGCGCCAAACTGCGGTTCATGTGCCAGGGCCTGGTTCCAGGCCTGCAGCAGATCTTGCGACTGGGCGGTGCTACTTAAGGCAAGCAGCGAAAGCAATGCCAGGCGCAAGGGAGTCATGAACCGCATATGTGCTTAAAAGCGGAATTGCGAAACGGCGGTGCCGCGCAACGGTTTGATCCAGGTGTCGAACAGGGGTGTAGTCTCGAAGCTGGCCGCGCTGGTGCGAGTAATACGTACAGCCGTCATGACCGGGTTTTGACCGACCACTACAACCAGACGACCGCCGATACAGAGCTGGTACTTCAAAGCATCAGGAATGGTGGGCACGGAGCCGGTGACCAGAATGGCGTCGTACTCGGTGGTGCCCCAGCCTGCGTGCGCGTCACCCACTTCAACCTTGACGTTGCGCACATTGTTGCGCTGCAGGTTTTCCTGGGCGAAAGCGGCCAGTTTGCTGTCAATTTCGATGGAGGTAACTTGTTGGGACAGGTGAGCCAGCAAAGCAGCCTGGTAGCCCGAGCCGGTACCAATTTCGAGCACACCGTCGCTAGGCTGCAGCAGCAGCTCTTGAGTCAGACGGGCTTCGACTTTGGGCGAGAGCATGGTCTCATGCGTGTCCACGGCATTGATGATCAGTGGCAGCTCGGTGTCCGAAAAGGCCGAAGGGCGCAAGGACGAGGGAACAAAGCGTTCGCGCTGGACCTCGACCAATGCTTGCAGCACTTTTTCGTCGGATACGTTCCAGGGACGGATTTGTTGTTCCACCATGTAGTAACGGGCACGTTCGAGTTCAGACAGCGCAAAATGGTTCATAGCTTCCAGAAAACTAAAGGCTTGGCAAAGAGCCGATTATAAGCCAGCACATCGATAAAGATGCGCAGTTGGGCTTAGCAGGACGGCACCATTGCATGGAGCAAGGTGCTGGCGTTGTTGACGGCAATGGGCAAGAAGGTATCAAAATCCATGTGCGCTTCACTGTTGGCATTGTCTGAAATACTGCGTATGCAGACAAAAGGTACCTTGTTCAGATAGCACACCTGGGCAATGGCGCCACTTTCCATTTCGCAGGCTAAAGCGTTGAAGGTGGCGCTTAACCACTGTATTTTATCGTTACATGCGATAAATTGGTCGCCGGTAACAATTCGGCCCGTATGGACCTGATGGCCTTCGATCTGCTGGGCGGCGGTTTGAGCCACGGTCAGCAGGGCGGGATCGGCGGGGAAATCGAAGGTATCCAGACGGAAAACCTGTCCCGGCGCCAGACCCAGGGCTTTCAGTTCCACATCGTGCTGGACCAGGGTATCGGCAATGACGATATCGCCCGGTCGGATGCTGGGTTCAACCGCACCCGCAATACCGATATTGATAATGCTGTCCACGGCAAATTCCGAGATCAGCATCTGGGTGCAGGCGGCGGCGTTGACCTTGCCCACGCCGCAAACCACGGCCACAACGGGCTTGCCCAGATAGCTGCCGCGATGAAAATCCATGCCGGCGCGCTGGATGGTCTGGGGCTCTTGCAAGCGCTCCAGCACAATCTCCAGCTCTTCGCGCATGGCGACAATAATTCCAAGTGTAGACATAAGACAAGGGCCTTCAAGCGGCCCGATCAAACGGCACGTATCAGGACGATGGCCACAGTTTATGGAAGTGATGCACCGGACCATGTCCGCTGCCCACTGTCAGTTCACCCGAACGGGCAATGGCTTCGTACAAGTACTTTTTGGCAGCCAGAGCAGCGTCAGGCACATTGCTGTATTGGGGGAGCAGGGCGGCCAGCGCAGCCGACAAGGTGCAGCCGGTGCCGTGCGTATTGGCAGTATCAATACGTTTGGCGGGCATTTCGATCATCTTGTCGCCATCGTGCAGCAGGTCTATGCAGTCCGAACCGGGCAGGTGACCGCCTTTCAGGAAGACCCAGCGTTGATCGCTGTGATTCATCAGGCGACGCAGACGCTCGGCAGCCTGACGCATTTCCTTGACGGTTTCTACCGGGCGGGCGTCCAGCAGGACACCGGCTTCGGGCAGATTGGGCGTGATCATGGTGCACTGGGGCACTAACTGTTCACGCAGGGCATGGACGGCCGACTTTTCCAGCAGATGATCGCCGCTTTTGGCGATCATTACCGGGTCCAGCACCAGATGCCTGGGTTTGAAGTGAGCCATGCGCTCGGCCACCACGGTGGTGACGGCCTCCTGGCCCAACATGCCGATCTTGACACCATCAATGCGCACATCGGCAAACAGCGTATCAATCTGCTGGCGCACAAAGTCGGCAGGAACCGGGCTGATACCGGTTACCCCTTGAGTATTTTGTGCCGTCAAAGCGGCAATCACAGCGGTGGCATAAGCACCCAGGGCGCTCATGGCTTTGACATCAGCCAGAATACCGGCGCCGCCGGAGGGGTCAACCCCGGCAATGGTCAGCGTGTTGGGAATCATGTCTCAATCAGGTACGGGAGTGAATCAGCCCTTCGGTGGGGGAGCTGGGGTCGGCATCGTAGTATTTGCGGGGCACACGGCCAGCCAGATAAGCCTGACGACCGGCTTGTACAGCCAGGTTCATGGCGCTGGCCATCATCACAGGCTGGCGGGCACCGGCAATCGCGGTGTTCATCAGGACACCATCACAGCCCAGTTCCATGGCAATGGCCGCATCCGAGGCTGTACCGACACCGGCATCGACCAGCACAGGCACCTTGCTCTGATCGATGATCAGGCGCAGGTTCCAGGGGTTGATGATGCCCATGCCCGAACCGATCAGGGAGGCCAAGGGCATGATGGCTACACAGCCAATATCTTCCAGCATACGGGCCTGGATAGGATCGTCGGCGCAATACACCATCACATCAAAGCCTTCATCCACCAGGGTTTTGGCGGCTTTCAAGGTTTCGGGCATATTGGGGAACAGATTGCCGGAGTCGCCCAGCACTTCCAGTTTGACCAGTTTGTGGCCGTCCAGCAGTTCGCGGGCCAGACGCAAGGTACGCACGGCGTCCTCGGCGGTATAGCAACCCGCGGTGTTGGGCAGCAGGGTGTATTTGGAGGGGGGCAGGTAATCGAGCAGATTGGGCTCGTTGGCGTTCTGGCCGATATTGGTGCGGCGAATGGCCACCGTCACAATTTCAGCGCCACTGGCTTCAATAGCCTGACGAGTTTCATCAAAATCTTTGTATTTACCGGTGCCTACCAATAGCCGGGATTGGTAGCTGGTTCCGGCCAGGATAAAGGGATCGTTGTTCACTGTTTGGGTCATGGTGGTGCTTTGTTGCGCATCCGTCTTTGTTGACGGATAAAGAATTGGTTTTTTGCTGGGCAAACACTGCAAGAATAATCCATTTGGCCGGTGCCCGCAGGAAAACCCGTATGCCGGCTTGCTGGTGTGCGGTAGGGATTTGGCTCGGGCAGGGGGCTGGCCACGGATGCGAGCCTGATTGGCCTGTGGCTGTGGCAAATATATACCTTGGCATATTCGCCTTATGTTTAAGGCCATGCGCAAGGCCCCAATGCAGGCTGGCCCTGCCAGAGTTGCGATGCGAAAATTCTGTTGTTCCTCAAGAACGGGATTTTTCTTGAGGGATCCGTAGATTTCATCCGTTCTTTCTGTTTTATCGCTCGGACACAAGCCTCAGGTGCTGATGTACCTGGGGCTTGAGTTCGATTGGCATTGTTTGATTGTTAAAGGAGCACGTTCTTGGGTCCTGACCCTGAATCTGAAAGACGCACATTTGCGTTGCGCCCCGCGTTTCATGTCCGCATGAAACCCCATTGCGAATTGAGCACCGGCTCCAGGTTCCTCACGGTCTAAGACGTGTGGGGCGCTTCTGTGGCCGTGTGCCCAGGAGAATCTCATGCTGTTTTCCCGCCCTCACGATAGCTTGCAGCGCGCTTTGCGTATGGCTGTCGCCACTTACCGCCCTGTCGCCGTGTGCGACTTGCTGGCCTCGCACGGCACCCTGGCTTTTGCCCAGGCCTTGCCCGAGCTTTCGGCTCGTGTCCGCGCCGATGTTCTGGCCATGCTTCCCGAGTTTGATCGCAGTCAGGTCTACAACGCCATGCATACCGGCGTGCGAGTAGGGCATTTGGGTCGCCGCCGCACTCATGGCCCGTCGCCCAGCCTGTTCACCCTGTTCCCGCACCGCTACGGCACGCAGGACTGGTTGCGTGAGTATCGCCAGCCCCAGCGCTCTTGAGCACTGGACCCTACCCCTTTTCTGTTCAACCTGTCACAGCAGACCAGCCCATGCGGGGTTCGCACCGTCATGGACGGCTGCTGTGGCTTTCATCAACCCAAAAGAGTGCTATGCCGCAAACCATTCCCTCTTCCTTGAGCAGCAAACCGTATCAGGACAACTCGCTGGCCGCCCAGGTCTGGACCCGCTCGGCGCGTCGCCCCAGTGTTGCACCGTTCAAGGGTCGCAAGCGTTGGTCGCGCTACGAGCGTCTGTCCTTTTCCATGCTGCTGTCTTCGTGGGGCATTTTGATTGTGGTGGTGAGCTGGCTGTTTTTCAGCAACTCGCACCTGGAAACCCGGACCAGTTCTACCTCCGGCTCGCATTCCAGCTTTTACATGGGTACCACGACGCCGTCGCCCGATGCGTCCAGCACCCAAGAGACCCGTTCTGATGGAGATCAACAATGACGGACCAAGGTAAAACGCCGCCGCTCTTTGGCAACGACGGCCAGCCCAATAACTGGATGCGCATCAGCATCCATGCCACCGAGCAGATCAGTGGCCTTCGTAAAAAGCTGGGCGTGGAAATTCCACAGACCTTGCAGAACAGTCCCACACAGGAAGGCCCTTTCAGCTTTGTGCCTGTGACGTTTCTGAACGTGGACAAGGGTCAGAAGAAAGCCAGCCGTGTGGTGTTCATCCTGAGCCGCGAAGCCTTGGTGTCCATTGAACCTGATCCCAGCCCCAAGCCACTGGCCCAGGCCCTGCAGCGCTTGCAGCGTGATGGTCGCGAGAACGACGCCTTCGAAAGCTTTGCGGTGATTTTGCAATCCATTAACGATGCCACCGATGAACTGCTGGACTCCCTGAGCCACGATCTGGGCAAGGTGCTGACTCAGACCAACGCCGTGCTCAACAGCCTGGAAACCAAGGACCGGGACTTTGGCGTCAGTGATGTGGTCTCCACCCAGATGGATTTGAGCGAAGTAGAAGAACTCTTGTCCGACTGCCTGGAAAGCCAATTGCAGCTGGCCATGGCTGCTCGTCATGCCCTGGCGCGTTTACCCGCAGATCAGGAAAAACTGAAGCCTGTTTTTCATACCCTGATCGACGACATCGAGGCCGTGGAAAAGCAGGTGAACTTTGTGCACGACCGCGTCCGCCTTTTGCAGACCACCAACAATATGGCGCTGAACGTGAAGCAGAACCAGATTGTGAAAGTGTTCTCGGTGGTGACCGCCGTGTTCCTGCCCGCCATGCTGATTTCAACCTACTACAGCATGAACTTTGCCTATATGCCGATTCTGCAATGGGAGCACGCCGAGATAGTGGGGATTATTTCCACCGCCTTGTTCTCCATGTTGCCGCTGATCTATGTGAAACACCGAGGCTGGCTGCGCTAGAGCGCGCTGCCTTTGATACTTAAATGAATGGGAAGAATTTCGTATGTTGAACACACTGAAAAGCAGTACCGAGGTGGCAACGGCAGGCTCGGATAAATTACGCGGACTGGTTTGGAATGAAGACTTGAGCCTGCAGTCGGACTCCAACGCGGCCGTCCAGCAGCGCCGTCAGGCCATTGACCGGGCGCGTGCCAACCGCCCACGCACCGCGCATATCGAGCGCGAAATCATGATTGCGGTGGTGGTGCTGTACATCCTGATTCTGGGCAGTTTTGCCGGTCTGCATTTGTATGGCCACTACATGGTTTCCCCGGAAGCGGAACAGGTACAAAGTGAGGACTAAGCCATGACTGAAAAAAAACAGGGGGGCGCGGTGGTGTCCAGCCTGAGCGACAAGCGCGGGCAAAAAACGGCATGGTTGCAGCTGTCGGCCAGCCGGCACGATGAATTGGCCGAGGCGCAAGCCAAACTGGGCCTGGACCTGAGCGTCAAACGGGGCCGTGCTGCCGCGGAAGAAGCGGGCTTTATTCTGATTCCCGTGGAGATGGTGATACGTCAGGGCCAGCAGTACCGCGAAACCAGCCTGCTGTTCGCCTTGAGCAAGGACCGCCTGATCAGCGTGGAGCAGGACGTGCGGGTTGATACCTTGGAGCGAGTCAGCCAGCAGTTGAACGCCATGGCAGAGGCCGGACAAGCTGCGCCCAGCCCCGCGTCAATTCTGTTCATGATCCTGCAGGCTCTGAACGACCAGGCTCGTGCCACGATTTCCGATATTGCCGGGCGTCTGGACGAGCGCAGCGATACGGTGGCGGCAGCCAGTGGCGGCTTTGATACCTCCGGCCGTCAGGCCGGGGTAGCGGATATTGCCAGTACCGCTATCGGTCTGGGTGAGGCCGAGGAACTGGTCGCCAAAACCGTGGAAGGGCAATTGATGCTGGCTCGCGCAGGTCGTTGGCTGCGTCGTACGCCCGGTGGCGAAAGCGCAGAGAACCTGTCCATGTTGCTCTCGGATATTCAAAGCTTGCGTCGCTATGCCCGCTTTCAGCACGACAAGATCCGCAACTTGCAGCAGTCCTTGATGACCACGCTGGATTTGAAGCAGAACCAGGTGATCAAGGTCTTTACAGTGGTTACTGCCGTGTTCTTGCCGCCTACGCTGATCGCGGCGTTTTACGGCCAGAACTTTGCCAATATGCCCGAGCTGGAAATTATCGGTGGCGAGTGGCTGGTCATGGGCATGACCGCCGTATTTGCCTTGGCTCCCTTGGCCTATGTAAAGCGTAAAGGGTGGATGCGATGACGGCCCGTTTCAAGGATATGGCTTCCTGGCGGCGCTTGCAGGCCCCTGACCGTCAGGCGCTGGAAGATCTGGGCAAGTTGTATCGCGTGGATTTGTTGCCACAAGCCCAGGCCAGCCTGGGGATGGCCACACGCATACGCTGTGTGCGAGTGAGTGACGAACAGATGCAGGTGTCTGACCTGATCTGGTGTTTGGGGCAGGATGATCAGCCTTTGTATACCGTGGAAACTGGCCATCGTCTGCTGCGTCCCGGCCAGGCTCTGGAGCGCTTGAGTGCCCAGGAAATGTCCTTGGCCAGCTCCCATGCCCTGGCTTTGACTTTGCTGTATCAATTGCTGGCGCAGACCTCGCAAGTGCTGGACCGTATTGATCAGGGCCTGAGTGTCTCGACCCTGTCCTTGCGCGGCTTTCTGTCCAATGTCGGCACGGACTATTCGCGCGGTGCCGAGGACATGATTGATCTGGACAGCCATATGGCAACCCTGCACAAACCGCTGTCTCATGTGATGCATTCCATTGACGATCTGGAGCAGGCCGCACAACGCTTGCGCCGCTGGGTGTATCAGGAAAAAAGCCTGGAGTTGAGCCGAGTGGACGAGCTGATTGCCGCCATTGAAGGCATGCAGCGCCGTGCGCATTTCGCCATTGAACGCCAGCGTTTTCATTGGCGTGCCGCCGGAGAGTCCGTGGCCATGAGCGACCTGAACGTGACCAAGGTCTTTACGGTGCTGTGGGCCTTGCTGGTGCCCGGTACAGCCTTGATCAATTGGTACGGTCAGAACTTCCATGTCATGCCCGAGTTATCTTGGGAGGGCACCATGTGGGTGCAGTTGGTGACCGTGTTGGTGTTGACGGCGGTACCGATCTGGACAATCAAGAAATCGGGCGCGTTGCGTTGAGGGGAAGCGCCGTGTGCTGGCCCGGTTAGGCGGTGCACAGGCTGTTTGTTGAAGAACTCATTGAACGAAACAGAGGTGTTGATGGCCGATGACCACGAGATAGTGCCCGTTGGTTCTGAATGCAGGCCAGCGGGCGGTAACTCCTATCCGAATCAATTAGCGATTTTTGTCTTTCCACTGCGACGGTAAACACATCCCTAACCTTTCAGAGCGGGGTGGCCGTCCCTGCACCAATGTGTAGAGGTATCCATGAATGCAAGCCGGTTTTTCCATCCCGATCACAGCGCCGTCGTCCACCAGAGCCCGGTGCGTCTGGTACGCCGTGCCCACTGTGCGCTGAGCTACTACGCCACCCGCAGCGTGCCACAAGTGTTGCAAGCCTTGAATACCCAGCGCCATGGCCTGGCCTTTGATGAAGTGTTGCGCCGTCTTATACAGAACGGCCCCAATCAAGTACGGGTACTGCGTTCCAGCCCTGCTGATCTGACCCAAGTGGTCCAAACCATGAAAAAACAAACCTGTCAGGTGCGCCGCGATTTGACCATGTACGATCTGGCACGGGATCACCAGTCCCGCGTGCCGGCTCGTATGCTCGTGACTGGCGATATCGTGCTGTTGTCTGCCGGTGATTACGTGCCGGCGGATCTGCGCTTGATCCATCAGGATCACCTGATTCTGAACCGCGCCATTTTGCAGGCCGCACCCGATACTTGCGCCATGGGCGACCGGGTTGTGGCCGGGACCGCACAAGGTGTGGTGGTGGCGACGGGTAATCAAACCTTGTTAGGAGTTCTGATGCGTGAACCTGTTCCTGTGGCCTGCGGCTGGCGTCGTGTGCTGGAGTGCAGTCCTTTTCAATTGAGCAAAGCCGCTTCTTTGGCAGCTGGCGTGGCCCTGTTTGGTCTTGCAGGAGCGCTGATGATGCCCAGCCACAGCCATGCTGAAACCTCGGTGCAGCTCTATGGCACTTTGGATGCCGGTTTGGGTTGGACTCGCGTGAGCGGCGAAGGCTCGCAGCGCGACGTGTTAAGCGGTGGGCAGACGGACTCGCTGTGGGGGATTCGCGGCCATGAGGATCTGGGCGATGGGCTGCGTGCCACCTTCAATCTGGAAAGCGGTATTGATCTGGCCACAGGCCGGGCCGAGGATTCCGGGCGTCTGTTCAACTATCAGGCCTGGCTGGGTCTGGGCAGTGATAACTGGGGTGAGCTGCGTTTTGGACGCCAGTACACCGTGGGCCAGGAATTTGTCTCTGCCATTGAAGTGGGTTCCTGGAAAGACTTTGGCATGGGCGCTTTGATGCGTGCCTCGGACAACTACCAGATCTCCAATCAGTTCAGCTGGCGCAGCCCGGAATGGGCGGGTATGCAGTTAGGCGCCAGCTATAGCGCGGATGTGGGCGAGCAGGGCCTGGGAGGTTCCCGCAGCAAACTCTATAGCCTCGCTTTGCGCTACGAGGACGGCCCCTGGCTGTTGGGGGCCAGTTACGAGAGCTTGAGTCGTGTCGAGTCCCATCGTCCTACGGCCTGGCAATTGGGCGCGAGCTATGACTTTGAGGTAGCCCGCCTTGCAGCTGGCTGGAGCCGTCAGAGCAATGGCTTTGTGGGCCTGAATGGTGATGATGGTCCTGCCCATCTGCAAGACAAGGGCTTGGAAGGCTTGGGCCCGGCGGAGTTCATCAACGGTGGCCGGCTGGACACCTGGTATGTGGGCACGGCGATTCCTGTAGGCAAGGGCGAGTTCCAGCTGCAATGGTCTTTGGGCCGTCCGAACTGGACCTGGGAGGATACCGATGAGCGCGCACGTCGCATTCAGGTGATGTCTGTGGGCTACGTGCATGCTTTGTCGCCCCGAACTAGCGTCTATGCCTTTGCGGCTCAAGGACGTCGCTTTGATATGGAAACGGCAGCCAGTGCCAGCGAACCGCGTAGCAGCCGTGTGGCTTTGGGCGTGACGCATCACTTCTAATGAAATGGCCGGTTTCCTGCACCTGAGTCCGTGTTCTCACTGGCCCTGGCGCAGGAAGGTCGGGCAGGGCTGAGTGCTTGTGGGGACGGCTCAGGAGACATATCCCTAAGTATAAATTTGATGTCTGCAAGGCGATGGAAAGTGTGCAAATGCCTGGCAGACAAGCCCACACTCAGATGCGAAAATACTGTTGGTGCAAAAACCGTTGCACCTTCTTTTTTAACTACTCACGTTTAAAAGTAAATGGACCCTGATCCTTCTTTATGGCTTTGTTCCTGTAAAGGACAAGCCTCCTTAATGACCAGTCAATTGGACACTGGACCACAAAGCGGGCCCCTCTGATGAGGTGAGCACTCTTTCTGGACCCCTGTGTCCGAAGGAGAATGCTATGTTCCGCCTCAACCTGTTTCGTTCCGCCCCACACAACAACGCTCTGCAAGACGCTCTGCGCCTGGCCGCATCCCGCCAGCGTCAAGGCTACCTGCTGGAGCTGCTGCAAACCCACGGCGCTCGCGAGTTTGCTTACGCACTCAACGACCTGTCCGGTCGCACCATTGAAAATGCACTGTCCACACTGCCTACCGTGGAGCGCAGCCAAGTCCTCAAGCATCTGTCCCGTCGTGCCAAAGCCCGTCTGAACGATGTAGAAGGATTTCGCTACCAGCCCACTCATGCCGTGCTGACACTGCCTTCTTTTGTGATGTAAGGGCAGGCCGATAGCGGTGTGAGCTGAATGGCCTGACAGAGCTGGGTATACCGCTGGATTTTCTGTCGCATGAGTTCTCGCACAGGCACGGTTTACATACCGTGCCTGTTTGGAGTCAGGCTTGGCGAGTGTTTCTGGAGTTGGAGTTTTTCAGAATGGTTGTCCTTGTAATGTGGAAAGATCCACATCGTATTCAATGGATACAATACCGGCCGGAATTATGTTATTCCGGAAGCTGGATGGAGTAATACTGGGAAAGTTTTCATCTATTTCATAGATGATCGACTCTAACTGCCGGTATGTTTCTGTTCGAGCAGCCCCGCCGGCATGAAGTCCGATACGGCTTAGTAACGCTTCCAGTTCTTCTTCAACCAGTCCATGGTCGATGAGACGAAGTACTACAGAGTTGATGGAGTCGCCTGCCGTAGAAGGTTCGAACCGATGGTGAATGAGATAAAGAGGGTTGTGTCTGGATCGATTCAATTGAAATTGTCCTGCGATATGTACTACTGAGCCATAGCGACTTAGTGTTGATTTCACCTCGTATGATCTACCAGTAGCTTCAATATCTACAGATCCCTTTAGAGGTCCAATCCATTTTGCATTGATGCTTTGTGAAAGAAGCCGCTCCAGAGTAAGTAGTTCGCCGAGAGTACTGTAGGTCTGCTGGTCTCGATTGGTATTTCCTAATAATTGTCGCCAACGGTCCCACCATGCCAATGGATCGGAGATCAAGTGCGCTCTTGTTTGCCTGCCTATACCCAGTTCAATAAATTGTGCGCAGAGAACTGCAAACTCGTTACGCAGTGCCTCTTGTCCTGAGTCAAGGCGAAGCAAGGTGCGAATGTGCCCTCCAATGTCCCGCTCTACGGCGTTTAGCCTGGCTCCGGCGAAGAACTCGAGAACATGGCGAGGGCTGTTTAAAGGAACGGCGACGCCAAAGCGTCCATCTTCCCGAAATACCCAAGCTTCTGAATCAGTCTGCCCGGATACGACAGGGAGCATTGCGCCTTCTCGTACATTTGCAAAAGCAGTTCGAATTTCTTGTACGACGTTCATTGATTCAACCTGTCTTTTGCGCATCAAGTGAGTTGATCGATCTGTTTGTATAAGGCCTCCACATATTTTGGAAGTCCTCCTTGGTAAATAGAAGGTTCGACCATCACTACGGTCGCTGTATTAAGCTTCATCAGTTGTCGAATCTTTCTGTCCTTTTGAGGCCTTGTGCTTGCCGTTTGAATCATTACTCGGTATAGCTCCACGCGGAAACCATGGCGTCCCGGGCGCTCAACGATTTGTACAACATCGTCGGTGGTCATGCCTTTTATTGCCATGCGTGTGGAGTCTTCGTCGCCCTGCCATGAAAGATGAATGAACCACCAGATTGCACGTAGCCAGATACGGCTTCGATCCCGCCAAAAGCGTGCTTCGGCATTGCCTGAGTTCCATCGCGATCTTACATAGTCGGGTAGAACAATGAGAGACAGATGGCGCCAGATGCTTTCATCTGCGGCTTGGCGAACCTCGAACTTTTTTTCTTTCAGGACTCTGTACAGGGTCAGGCCAGCCTCCAGATCGTAAGCTCCTGCTTCCAGATCGCTGTTTTCAAAAGGTTGAAGATTGTCGACAATTGCTTGCCTTAACTCGGAATAGCTGGTGGCTAAAAAGCCGTGTTTGAATTCATCGTTATTTCTGAGTTCGTCAAATTTCCGGCTGGCTGCGTTACGTGTCAATTTAGCCCAGTTCATTGCGTCTCCAGAGGCGGTCGGGCTGTACTATCAATCCATGATTGAATAGAGCTGATTAGTGCCCCGGGTGACGTACAGTCGAGGTTGCCGCGCTTCACCATTGATGCTGCTGCATCTACTATGCTGCCGGGCACACTTTTTCCCGGCCGTCCGAAGGTAATGGGATTAAAATCATTTCCCATTTCAGCTTTGAGCTCCAGAAGAAATGTGCTCATCCATGCTGTAATTACTTGGCAAAAGAGGGGGCTCCATGCGTCTGACTCTTGTTCGCGCAGCAGTGGGAAAGCTGGATGGTCTGTGTTCAAGCATAAAGATAGCCAGACTGTAGAGAACTCGTCCTCCAAAGGATCAGACCAATCTTGAGTAAATAACCACAGGGGTTTGTCAACGCCAAGTGACTCGGATACAACAGGAAACAGTGAGCCGCTCCCGTCTACTATAAGTCGGGTTTCAGCTCCGAGCGTGCCGAATCTGAATCCTGGAAGACGCGCAAGGCCTTTTTCGCCCTCTTCGAGGGTGCCGACACTGGCAAGTAATAGCTGTAGCGAGAGTGTCCCAGTTCCCCGAGCAGTATTGGCGGGCAAGGTCAGCTTGAGCTTCACCGGGACTGGTGTATCGGATTGCTTGGGTAGCTCTAGAATCGCCGGCTCCCCAAGGAGGCGGCAGCCCGAGTCAATAGAGAGCCATTCCAGAGCTAGCGCCAGCGTCGCGGACCTTGGCGCAACTCCGTGCGGGCCGAATAGTAGGGTGGTGTTCCGGATATCATCAAGACAGCAGCTCACTTCCAGCTCGTCTTTGCTGGGATCCCAGTCGGAGTCATGGCCCAGTGTGTATTGTTCTCCCCATTTTCCTTTTTCTCCTGGACTGGTTCGTGATGAGGAAAATGAAATGGTCGGGGTAATCTCTAATTGTTCAATTAGTGCGGGAGTAAGTACAGGGTGCGGAGGGATTGGAGAATGTTTCATTCTTGTTCCTTCGCAGTTGCCAGTATCGAACTAGCGTGCAGTACTGGGCGCAAACTTCCTGTCATTTCCTTGGATATGTTGATGGTCAGCTCACCATCAAGGGTGGCACCATCCATTTTCAGTAGCCAAGGGTTGATCGTTATTGCAGTTCCGCTAGTGGTCAGGATGTCTGCATTGCCTGAAACGGTTTCTTCATTAATTGATGCTGTTTCGATTGTGAGGGGGAATGCCCCAAGCCCTTCAGCACCCCATTTCTCATGGCTGATGAAGCCCGACTCCGAATCGATCCCCAGTTGTATGTTCCTGCTGGAACGGCCTTTGCCCCAATACAATCTCCAGCAAATTTTTATGTTGCCTTCTCCGTACTGCACATTCCTTATTTCAAGATCAGGTAACGATGGTGTATCGCCCTGGTGCCTGGCTGGGCCCCCCTTGTCAGTCCTTCCGGTCGTTGTAGGTGCGATGCGTCCGTCTTGGCCGAAGCCGGAGGGTAGTAATTTGTCCGCAATATTGCGAGCTTCGCGTAGTGACACACGAGAGGGATTAGCTACTATGGGTGAGTGAAATCTTTCAATCGTACTGCCCGCCTTGCTTCGGATTCTGCTGATGATGGTAAGTCCTGCCTGATCCAACCACTGATGGTGGTCGGCCCGTTCGCATGAGCGTAAGTACGATTCCAGTGTCTGATCGTGATTGCGCAGCTTATCCTGGATGTCTTTTCTTAGTTCTCGGTCTTTATCTGGAACAAACAAGCCTATAAGGAAGGTTTTACCTGCTTCCAGCTGGGTATTTCCTCCCCAGCCTTTTGGGTCGACGCTATTATCCCAGCGGATGACCATGCCGGGTCCGCGCATGAAGGCTACTAAAGGTCGGTCCCGTTGAGCATGTTCTTGTATGTCGAAAATACAACGATAGGGATCGGGCATGTTATCTGGTACTGCCACCTTGAGTTGTTCTTGGGTCAGGCGAACAGCAGCAATCCGGCCGGCATTCGTGCCCGTTTTAAATACTCGGTGCACATCAATCGGAGCGTGGAAAACATTGTTCTCATTGGTACCGCATTGATCCAGATAGTCTTCCCTGAGCCTGTCAGTGGTTGGTTCCATCCTGTTATAGAGTGCTTGCAAAACTTGGAATACCGGCAACATTTTCCGGGTCTCCAAGCGACGTCCATTGATGCTGACTACGAGCGCTGGCCCGGCGCGAAATAAAGGATTGTCAATTCTTGCGCAGAACCACCGTTCCATCGAAATGCGGATATAGTCCGCATAGTTTGTGAACCACCATGGTGGTGGTTCAGATTTCGTTGGCTCATTAAGCTCATCGGAGTAGGCGTCGTCCTGTTGAGGGGTCAAGTCAGGACGAAGGAAAGGGATAATTATGCTTGTACCTGTCTCCTTCCCTGCGTATGGTTGCACATCGATTGCCTGCAGGATCCGTGCAACTTCGGTGGGCTCAGTAATTGGAGCGCCTTCGCCTACCCCCCACCAGGCAATGCCTGTGGCCGAGTCTCGTTGCAGGCGAGACTCGTCAGATTCGTTTTCGACAAGGCAAGCAACGAGTCTCTCTTCGAAATGATCGTCAACTTGAATACGTGAGTAATAGAGTACAAGTCCTATGCCCACCCGAAAGTAACATGTTTTACCAAGCCCCCATGACCCTCCAGCATTTTCATCATTGTGAGTACGACCTACTTCATAGACGAGTTTTAGAAAGTTCCCGCGCGGTGTGTCGGAAGTGACGTCTTTTAAGCGGATTGGGCCGGTTAGCCCTTCAGTGCCTGAATCTCGAATTTCGAGCATGCAGCCACCGTTGGGAAATCGGCGGGTGAGCACCTCTCTGTCGATACCAGACTCAAATAGATTAGTGACAGTGTCAGTTTCATGAGTACGGATTCTCACATCTATAGATACCGTATCAGTGGCAGGCTTTCGGGCAGCATCCAGGCTATTTTGAACAGCTTCGCGGACCAGCAGGTCAAGAGGAATCATTGATTCATTTTGCAATGCCCGCAGCAATGCGCTGCCAGACTCTTGCATTGGCCCCAAGCTTAGTGGAAAGTATTTCATTTATCGTTTCAAATCCCGGTGCCAGGAATATCATCTTCTTCGGTGAACAATACGGTGGGCATTTTCACAGTGAGATGTGTTGCGTAGGATCGTGTGGAGTCTTTAGCTCCTGGAAGCCAGATGCTGACGCCGACGATATCTTCTGTTGCTCCAAGCTCTCCCCTTTCCCTGGCTTTGTCTTTTCGTGGTTTGGATATTTCTGACTCGGCAGGTTTGCTGTTCTTGTCGATCAGGTAAAGTAAGAGTTGAGGGGTCTTGCCCAAGCCCGCTGCATTACGCATGCGTGAGATATCTTCATTGCTTGGGGGTTTGGAGTCGGTGTACTTTGTGTCGGTGTCGGCTAACAAGTCTAATGGATCTCGCAAGACACCAATCGAAACCGCGCTGTCGCTACTTGCGTTTTTTAGGCGAGAGCGAGTGATGAGTCCTATTGTCTCTCCGCATATGTGCCACGGATTGTGACCCCCTCCTGTACCTGCGACAACGACATTCCAATTTTGATATTCCGCATTTCCAGCTTGCTGTCGATACCATTCCAGAAATGGCTCTATGTCAGAGAAAAACTGTGCGTTTGGATGGAAGCTGAGCTTGCTCAAGAGCTGGGCAATCTTCTCGAAAGCTATGTTTTTCCAAATGAGGGCGTTTCGGGTTGAGGCTCTCATGGGGCCATTTGCAAGGCTGCCAAGGAATTTTTCGGTTTCAGATTTATTTTGTTGGAGAATGTGCTTGCTGTCTTCTCCTGAGTGAAAAATAGTTGTTTGCCGGTTGACTCCTGAAAAGTCATATTCAGCGGTGGTGGCATGTGCCATCCTGTTTTTAGCGGTTGGACGTAGCCATGAGGCACGTGGATGAACGCGGACCCTTGGTCCGAACTCATTAGGTTTGGCTCCTCCGTCCATGAATCTTTTGAGGTCGTCTCGCAGATCTTCTTCTGCCAATGTCAAAAACTCAAACTTTTCTTGGGTCAGGCGTGGCATCCAGATTCGGGGGAGGAGTTCATATCCTTTTCTGTAGCCAAACCAGCGGCCCATCTGCATCAGGGAGTCCCCAAGAACGGATGCCCGAAGAAAGTAAGTGCTAACAAGGTTTTCGATCGTTAGTCCGCGAGCAAGGGTGCTTCCACCTACGACGATAAATGCTGTTGAGAACTCAGGGTAGTCTTGAGCGCTGGGGTCAGGGTAGACCAGGCGCCGGATCTCGTTTTCATCATTGACACCATTATTCGCGCAGTTATCTATGCAGATATGAATGCCGCGGTGATAGGCGGTAGAGCCCTCCTCGTCAAGGGGGATTGAGGATACTCCTGCTAGTAGTTCCTTGATATGAGGTTCTAACGTATCGAAATCAGGGTAGTCACCAAGATTATGCAGCCAGCCATAGCCAGGGAAACGTTCGTTGAAATCATCTTTGCTAAGCTGTGTACCAATCTCCTCCCAAGTTGTCCGGCAGGCGGCAAGGAAGTCCAAGTCTGTGCGTGCTGTTGTGAGGTAACCGCGTATAGCATCGGCGAGATGTTTGTGATGCTGTTGCCTTTGACTGGTATGTACCAGCATGCTGACAGGCTTGGCAACGCTATTAGCGCGAAATACCGCTGCCGCGCAGATGAACCAGCGTATCGCTTCTTCAAGGCTATGAGGCATGTTTGCGGACGCCTCATCGTGTAAAACGCTGATGGCTTCTAGATCGCCTGAAGAAATTGGGTTGATAATTCCTAGGGGCTCGATATCGCGGTCAGGGACTCCAAATATCTGTGGTGGTCCGAAATGCTTGTTTGATTGCGGTAGTGAAAGAATGAAATCCTGGGGGTACAACCCCTCTCCAGGTCCTTCGTTCAGGAAGTTGGCTGCAGGTGTTGCTGTGTAGCCGATGTAGTTTACTGACAGCGCTTCAACCTGGGTTAGAGAGATGATTGCCTGGTTGATAGTGGTTCTGGTGTGCTCTGCAGCAGCAGTATTGATGCTGGCTTGATCTGCTTCATCATCAATGATCAAGATCCGCATTTGTCTCAATGACGCTTTGTCTTTCGTAAGCCATTCAAGCAGATTTTTGAGGCGTGTTGGATTTTTAAGGCACACAGTAAGGTAGCGTGACGTACTCCCTGGTCGAAAATGCTTGTCTGATGCTCGATGGCCATCTGGGCTGTCGCTTGAGGGTTGATCGATAGCCTCCCAGTGCAAGTTGCCGGGGTGATTCAGATCGTTAACTAATCGACGAAGCGTCTGGCGTCGTAGGTTTTCCAGTGTGCCGCTCAGGACAATTATTAAATTCCAACCATGATCTGCAGCCATAGCGGATAGCCCGGCAATACTTGCGGTTTTTCCTGACTGGACATGACCGATTACCATGCCTCGTACGGGCTGCTTAAACGGTGTTTTCTTTTTCAGCCGTTTCAGGATTCTGAGTGATGATTCTTCAATGGGTGAAATAGCATTATTGTCCCAACCTTGATTTTGCAGATGGGAACGGTAAAGTTGCCATGCAGAGTGCTCGGCCTCTGGAATATGGATGTCAGGTTCGGTTTCTTCTTGTCCAACTAAAACGAGCGGGCGTTGAGCGCGCGTCATGCGTGTGTCCGCATCTTCTTTTGCATCAAGAAGTGCTATCCATGCTGAAAGCCGATCTTGTAATGTGGAGCCAAGGCTTGGCCATGATGAAAAATCTTGCTGGAACTGCAGCCATTGATCGAGTTTTTCCGGCGTTTTTTCTACTTGGTCCCGCAGTTCTGTCCAAGTTTTGCCTTCTCGTAGTTGTCTTTCTATATGTGCACGATAAGGGTCAAATTCTGGATCAATAAGGAAATTTGTCATGGTTGTCTATGTCTATCCAAATAGTTTTTAATTAGGCAAGGGCAAAGCATGATCGCAATCATTTTCAATTTTATTACCGAACAGTTATTCGTCGGTATTTTTTAGTTACACGATTATGGCATATCGGGTATGGAGGTGGCTAATAAGCCCCTGGGTGATTGGGACTGTGAAGATAATAATTCGCCAATTTTTTTTGGGGCGAACCGCGCAACATGATGCTGGCGGTGAAGTATCAGTTCTAAGCCGAAGTAGAAAACCGCTCAGGATACCTGGGCTCGATAGCGATCCAGTTGCGCGCACAGTTCGCGAGTAGCAGCTATCAGCCTGGGGCCGGGGCGGTACAGCGCATCCGGGTTCAGGTTCAGCAAGGCGTGGGGACTTAGCCCCAGATGCTTTTCCCAGAACAGGTGGCGGGCGCGTAGTTGGGCCGGATCACGGTAGGCCATGATGACCACTTGCGGGCGCTTGTGCAGCACGTCTTCCAGGCTGATGGTGGGGGCGACGGCAGCATGGCGAGCGTAGATGTTTTGCGCTTTGCAGGTGGTCAGCACATCTTGAATCAAGGGATCGCGCGCCAAGGTGTACAACGGCTCGGAACCGATTTCCAGAAACACGCTGACCGTCTCGCCCAAGCGGCTGTTCTGGCGCAGGGCGGCAATCTGATTGTCCAGCAAAGCAGCCATCGGCACGGCTACCTCCGCCGTGTCCAGACTGTCTCCTGCCAGACGGACAAAGGCGGGAATATCGTCCAGTTTTTCAGGGGCGGCAAAGATCAGGCTGATATGGGTTTGCTGTAGCTGGCGCTGTAATTCAGGGCCGATCTGGTTGGCTTGCCAGGCCCAGACCTGATCAGGCTTTAGCTCCAGCAGCCGTTCCGGGTTTACGCGCAAGGCGTCCCCAATGCGGGGCAAATCCTTGGCGGCAGGCGGGTAGTCACTGGAACTGTCTACGGCGATCAAGTGCTCTTGGGCACCGGCGGCAAACAGAATTTCAGTGATGTGAGGGGCCAGACTAATCGCGCGGGCTGGAGCGACAGTTTGTGGGGGTTGGACTGCTTGCCCTGTCGCGGCTTTTTGTATTGTTTTATCTTGCTGCTTGCTCTGTACTTCTTGAGTGCTTTGCTCTGTGCTTGTCTGTGTCTCGGGCTGTGCTTGAGTCTGCGCCTGTGACAGCAGCGGGTCGTGCTCCTGCGCTTGCGTCAAGATGGGCAATCCCAAAAGCAGGGTGAACAGGCAAAGCAAACCCCATAGCCCCAATCCACTCCAGACAGAGCGCTTTGAGTGCTGAAGACGACAAGTCGCAAGCAAAGAGGGCATCGTGCGCCTTTAAGTAAATGGCGCGGCTCTTGTGCAGATCCGCGCCAAAATCAAGCAAAGCTGATTTTACTGATTACATGCGCCAGGCAAAGTTCAGGAACACGCTGGAGCCGGCGTTGTTATAGCCACGAGCCAAGGTGTAATCCTTGTCGAACACATTGTTCCAACGCAGCTGGGCTTCCAGACTGGAGGTCAGCGGGTAGCTTGCGGTCAGGTTCAACAGGCCGTAGCTGCCCAGGCGCTGTTCGTTCTTTGCGTCTTCATAGCGATGGGACGCGAACAAGTATTCTGCGCCGGTTTTCAGGTCACCAAACTTGTGCTCCACAGCAACTTTGTAGTTCTGCTTGGCACGACGCACCAATTGCTTGTCGGTGTTTCGATCTTTGGGGTCGGTGAAGTCGGCACTGGCAGTCAGCGTGGTGTCGCCCAACTGTTTCATGGCAGTCAAGGTCACGCCAGTGATACGCGCTTTTTCGGTGTTGCTGGTCGTGCACTCGAAGTTGGCGTCACACACATAAGGGTTGATCATGTCGCGGATGCGGTTCTGGTAGACCACCAAGCCCAGCTCAGTCGTATCGTCCGTGTAGCGGATATGGCCTTCGACGTTGCGGGATTTTTCCGGTTTCAGATCCGGGTTGCCTTGGAAGCCCCAGTTGTATGGCGAGTACAAGTCCGCGAACGTAGGTGCACGAAAGCCCGTGTTGGCGGCGACGCCTACTGTCCAGTTGCTGGTGATATCCAGGTCATAGCCCAGGCCACCCGTTACCTTGTTGCCATAGCCACTGATATTGTCGTTACGCACGCTGGCTTGCAGGTGGTGTTGATTGATGTCGCCACGGTAAATCAGGGCAAAGGCATTGGTGTTGCGCTTGTCGTCCTTGTGTACGGTGGTGTGGGTCATGCGCTCTTCCAGACGCTCGGCCAGCAAGGAGACGGTATGGCCCTTCGCCACGGTCAGATCGTTTTGCCAGCTGTATTGGCGTTGCAGTGTGGAATAGCGAGAGCCAAAGGCGCGGTTTTCCACTGTTTCTTTGCTTAGCGAGGCACTCAGGCGGCTGGTCCACAACTCAGACAGCTTGTTGGTGCTGGTCAGGCCGTAGGCTTGCTGACGTGTTTGCGTACTGGGGGTGCGGCGTTCGGACAGGCCGTTGTCGAATTGACCATCCATAAAGCTGTTGATGGCAGTCATGCCCAGGTGTTGGCCTTGTGCCCATTCATATCCCAGAGAACCGTTCAGTCCGTGCTGGGTGTAGCCATTTTTGTCCGGGTTGTAGCTGAAGGACAGCGGGTTGGTTGCGTTGAAACCATCGCTGGTGCCGTAGCTGGAAGCCAGGCTGTAGTCCCAGCCTTGGGCCGCACCTGAAAAACCGGCGCTGGCTTTGAAGGTGTCTTGCGAACCCAGGCCTACATTCCCCCATGCGCTCAAGGCACGGTCGCCGCCGCCTTTTTTGGTGATGATGTTCACCACACCACCAATGGCATCCGAGCCATAGAGGCTGCTGCCTGCGCCACGCACAATTTCAATGCGTTCGATCAGGGCGGGGTCAATCGCTTGCCAGTTCACCGAACCACTGGTGGAGCTGTTGATGCGCATCCCGTCGATCATGACGCGGGTATGTTGTGGATTGGTACCGCGCAGGTAAATGCCCGTTGTAGTCTGCGGGCCCCCACTGCTGTAAATCTCCACCCCAGGCTGACGCTGCAAAATTTCAGCCACACTGCTTTGACCTGCTTTCTGCAAGGTTTCCTGATCAATCACCGTCACGTCACCCACCACGTTTTTCAGTGGCTGAGCCATGCGGCTAGGGGTAACAACAATTTGATCCAGTTTGGCGACAGGGGCAGTTTGGGCCGTGGCGATCAAAGGCAGGGCGCCCGCCAGGGCGACCATCAAAGGTCTGATGGACAGTAGTGTCATGGAGATTCCTGTGAGATGTGCGTCCCCGCACATCAGTAAGCGAAGCCGCCCACCGTGGGACGGCCATGAATTCAGGGTCGAGAAGCAGGCTGGTGTCGGGCTTTGCGCGTAGCAGGTACCGTTGCGGGGGCAGCACGTTTGGCAGTTCCAGGGCGGAACCGCTCACGTTTCCCATTTGACTTTCCCAGGCCCAGGGCTACATGGGCCGGAAAGCACCTCTTTCCGAGCGGAAAATGTTACATGCCGCTGGGGCAAAGGTTAAGTGTTTAGGGGGGATTCGCTGTACAAAGCGCTACAATTGTGGCGCCAATCCACCATTCTCGCGGCTCTTGCTGTCAGATGCCGTCAACGTCCCGTTTCGTGTTACGGAGCTTTTAGTGTCCTATCCTGCTTTGCCTTATCCGATCTCTGCCTATACGCGTGGTACCGAGTTTGCGCGCCGTTTGGGGCAGCAAATTCTGATTCTGGATGGTGCAATGGGCACCATGATTCAGCGTTACAAATTGGGCGAGGCCGATTTCCGGGGCGAGCGCTTCGCGAATCACCATAAGGACGTCAAAGGCAATAACGAATTGCTGTCGCTGGTACGCCCTGACATCATTCGTGAAATTCACGAGAAATATCTGTCCGCCGGCGCCGACGTCATCAGCACCAACACGTTTGGTGCGACGGATATTGCCCAGGGTGACTACGATTTGCAGGGCATCAGCTATGACCTGAACCTGGCTTCTGCCCAACTGGCCTGTCAGGCGCGCGATGCCTTCAGTACACCTGAATGGCCGCGTTTTGTGGCTGGTGCCTTGGGCCCGCAGCCCAAGACGGCTTCTATTTCCCCGGATGTGAATGACCCGGCCGCCCGTAACGTCACCTTTGAGCAGCTGCGTGTGGCCTACACCGAACAGGTCCGTGCCTTGCTGGATGGTGGCGTTGACATTCTGCTGATCGAAACCGTTTTTGACACGCTGAATGCCAAAGCAGCTGTGTTTGCTCTGGAAACGGTCTTTGATGAACGCGGTGAACGCGTTCCGGTGATGGTGTCGGGCACGGTCACGGATGCCTCGGGCCGTATCTTGTCTGGTCAGACCGTGGAGGCCTTCTGGAACTCCATGCGTCATGCCCGTCCTATTACGATTGGCCTGAACTGTGCCTTGGGCGCTGCCTTGATGCGTCCCTACGTGGCCGAGCTGTCCAAGATTTGTGACACCTATGTGTGTGTCTACCCTAACGCAGGCCTGCCCAACCCCATGGCGGAGACCGGCTTTGATGAAACACCTGCCGATACGTCCAGCCTGCTGCAAGAATTCACGCAAGCCGGTTTGGTGAATATGGTGGGTGGCTGCTGTGGCACGACGCCAGAGCACATTGCCGCCATTGCCGAGCTGTGCCGCAAGCTGCCTCCCCGCATTGTTCCTGAAGTTCCTGTCAAAACCCGTTTGTCGGGTCTGGAACCACTGAATATTGACGAAGAAACCCTGTTTGTGAACGTGGGTGAACGTACCAACGTCACGGGCAGCAAGGCTTTCTTGCGCCTGATTCAGCAAGAAAACTACGAAGAAGCCTTGTCGGTGGCCCGTCAGCAGGTGGAAAACGGTGCACAGATTATCGACATCAATATGGACGAAGGCATGCTGGACTCGGCAGCCTGTATGCATCGTTTCCTGAACATGATTGCCTCCGAGCCGGATATTGCCCGCGTGCCCATCATGATCGACAGCTCCAAGTGGGATGTGATCGAAACCGGTTTGCGTTGCGTTCAAGGCAAGGCCATCGTGAACTCCATTTCCATGAAAGAGGGCATTGAGCCTTTCCTGGAACATGCCCGTCTGTGTCGTAAATACGGTGCCGCCATTGTTGTGATGGCGTTTGACGAGCAAGGTCAGGCCGATAGTTACGAGCGTCGGGTAGAAATTTGCGAACGCGCCTACCGCTTGCTGGTTGATGAGGTTGGCTTCCCGCCAGAGGATATTATTTTCGACCCCAACGTCTTTGCTGTTGCAACCGGCATGGACGAACATGCGACTTACGGTCTGGACTTTATCCGCGGGGTAGGCTGGATTCACAAGAATCTGCCGCATGCACGTTTGTCCGGTGGTATTTCCAACGTCAGTTTCTCCTTCCGTGGCAACGAAGCCATGCGCGAGGCCATCCACACCGTCTTCCTGTACTACGCTATTCAGGAAGGTCTGACCATGGGTATTGTGAATGCCGGTCAGTTGGGTGTGTACGCCGATATTGAACCGCATCTGCGCGACTTGATCGAAGACGTGATCCTGAATCGGGCCGAGCCCAAAGGGAAAACCGATCCGGCGGACGAACGCACCCCCACTGAACGCCTGGTGGAAATGGCCGAGAGCGTCAAAGGCTCCGGCGCCAAGAAAGAGGAAGACCTGAGCTGGCGCGAAACTACGGTTGAGCAGCGTCTGATCCACTCTTTGGTGCATGGCATTACCAGCTTCATCGTGGAAGATACGGAAGAAGTTCGTCAGAAGATTGATGCCCAGGGTGGTCGCCCCATCAGCGTGATTGAAGGTCCTTTGATGGACGGCATGAACGTGGTGGGCGACCTGTTCGGTCAGGGCAAGATGTTCCTGCCGCAGGTGGTGAAATCCGCGCGTGTAATGAAACAGGCCGTGGCCCACCTGATTCCCTTTATCGAAGAAGAAAAGCGCCAGATCGAGGCCGCAGGTGGTGATGTGCGCTCCAAAGGCCGCATGGTGATTGCCACGGTGAAGGGCGACGTCCATGACATTGGCAAGAACATTGTGTCCGTGGTGATGCAGTGCAATAACTTTGAAGTGGTCAATATGGGCGTGATGGTGCCTTGTGCCGAGATCCTCGCCAAGGCCAAAGAAGTGGAGGCCGATATTGTGGGTTTGTCCGGCCTGATCACTCCCAGCCTGGAGGAAATGGCCTATGTCGCTTCCGAGATGCAGCGCGACCCGTACTTCCGTGAGCGCAATATTCCTCTGATGATTGGCGGCGCAACCACCAGCCGCGTGCATACGGCTGTGAAGATCGCCCCGCATTACGACGGCCCGGTTATCTATACTCCGGACGCCAGCCGCTGCGTGGGTGTGGCTACCCAACTGGTGTCGGACAATGTGGAAGAGTTTTTGGCTGAAGTGCGCGAGGAATACGAGCAAGTGCGCCAGCGCCATGCCAATCGCAAAGCCACGCCTTTGATCTCGCTGGAAAAAGCGCGCGAAGACAAGCCTGCCATCGACTGGTCCACCTACGTGCCGCCACGCCCTAAATTCATTGGCCGCCGCACCTTCAAAAACTACGACTTGGCCGATATTGCCCAGTTCATCGATTGGACGCCGTTTTTCCAGACTTGGAGCTTGTTCGGCAAGTATCCGGCCATTCTGGAAGACAAGGTGGTGGGCGAGCAGGCCAAGACGCTGTTTGCCGAAGGGCAGGCCATGTTGAAGAAAGTCATTGAAGGACGCTGGTTGACGGCAAACGGTGTAATTGCGTTCTACCCCGCCAACACCGTCAATGGCGAAGATATCGAGGTCTACTCGGACGAATCGCGCAGCGAAGTCTTGTTCACCTGGCGCAACCTGCGCCAACAAGGCGTCAAGCGTGAAGGCGTGGATAGCAAGTGTCTGGCTGACTACATTGCTCCGAAAGAAAGCGGCGTGGCCGATTACATCGGCATGTTTGCGGTTACTGGCGGGATTGGCGTAGACAAACTGTCCGAGCGCTTCCAGGCTGCCGGCGACGATTACTCGGACTTGATGATCAAGGCACTGGGCGACCGTTTTGCCGAGGGCTTTGCCGAATGTCTGCATGCTCGCGTACGTACCGACTTGTGGGGCTATGTCACCGACGAGCGCCTGTCCAACGAAGAGCTGATCGACGAGAAATACCAGGGCATTCGTCCTGCACCCGGCTATCCGGCCTGCCCGGAACACGTGGTCAAGCACGATATGTTCCGTGTCCTGCAGTGTGAAGACATCGAGATGTTCATCACCGACAGCTACGCCATGATTCCGGCTTCCAGTGTGTCGGGCTTCTACTTCAGCCATCCGCAGTCCAAGTACTTCAACGTGGGCAATATTGGTGAAGACCAGTTGCAAGACTATATCCAGCGCAGTGGTCGTACGGAAGAAGACGTACGCCGCAGCTTGTCGGGCGTATTAGGCTGATATGGGAACGACGGGGCCAACAGGGGCTAATCCGGGCGGCGCCGAGGGCGCCTCTCAAACCCGGCGTCAGGCTTTGGGACGATTTTTGCGTAATGCACGCGAGCGTATCCAGCCTGTAGACCTGGGGCTGGCCCCCGGTGTGCGCCGTCGCACTCCTGGTTTGCGTCGCGAAGAAGTGGCGCAGCTGTGCGATATCAGCACCACCTGGTACACCTGGATCGAGCAGGGTCGCGACGTTACCGTGTCCCCCACGGTCTGCGCCCGCCTGGCAACGGTCCTGAAACTGGCCCGGGCCGAGCGCCACTATCTGTTTGAACTGGCTGACTGCGCCGATCCCGAGCATTGGCAGGGTGATATTCAACCCTTGCCGCAAGGCTTGAGCGCATGTGTCGATAGCATCTCCGCCCCGGCCTACATTCTGGACCGCAGCTGGAACGTACTGGCTCGCAACGAAGCCTTGTTGGGTTTGTTCGATGGCTGGCCCGACCGTAGCGAGCAGCCCAATCTGCTGCGTTATATCTTCCTGGACCCGGCAGCGCGTGAGCTGGTGGTGGACTGGGAGCAGCGCGCCAGCCGCGTCGTGGCCGAGTTCCGCGCTGACGTAGGCGCCCATGCGGACGAGGCCGATATACAGGCTTTGATCCAGGAGTTGGCGCAGCAAAGCCAGGTATTCGCTTTCTGGTGGGGACGCCAGACCGTGGTGGAGCGGGAGGGCGGCTTGCGGGATTTCCGGCACCCCAGCCAGGGAGTGCGCCGCTTTCAGCAATTTACCTTTCGCCTGGCGATACGGCCGGATTGCAAGCTGGTGATGTTGCTGGAGGATGAGGATAAGCCGGTTTAAATTGGCTTCCTTATTATTTATTTTTCAAGATTGATTTTATTGCCAATCAAATTTTTTTCAATAAAATAAATTATCAAAATTATTGATTCTTGATTTGTCGTCTTGAATTAATTATCGGATTTCCCTCAATTACTTGAGCGCCGAAAAAGACTGCATTTTGCGAGATTGAGAGAGGGAGCCGGGCGTCAGGCCATAACTTGAGACGAAATGGCGGGTTAAGTGGCTTTGATCTGCAAAACCCGATAAAAGAGACGCTTGCAGTAAGGTGTGTCCTTGCATGATCAGGCGGCGTGCCATTTGCAGCTGACGCTGTAGTCGATACGCATGAGGCGGCAATTGCGTCACCGCCTTGAACGCCCTTAGAAATTGGAATCGGCTTAAACCGGCCTCCGTTGCCAGTTCATTAAGTGAGACCGGGATTTCTGGGTGAGCATCAAGACGAGCTTTGGCTCTGGCTAACTCGGCAGATAGAATCTCTGCTTCCGTGGGCTGATTATTTCCAAGCAGTGGCACCAGAATTTGAAAAAGCTCCTGCTCCGCAATTTCATCTATCAGTCCTTGCTTGGGCTCGCGCTTTGGATCGGTTAATGCCACGTACAGGCGCTTGAATGCCATGACCGCCGAGGTGTCGCCAAGAACAGGGTGGATAAACTCCACCCCGGCGCTATGCCCCATGGACTGGGCAAACTGGGCGATCAGCTCTGGGTCCAGATACAGCATGCGCCAGGTTCTTGCCTTGCCGTCTACGGGTCTTCCATCGTGAACTTCATTCGGGTTGACGGTAATCATGTTGCCGTTGGTCGCTCGTACCTGTCCGCGACCACTGGCTGAGTCCTGAGCTCCGCTGACCAGCACCCCTATCCCAAACTGATCGTGAGTATGCCGACCAAACGATTGGCTGGACATCGCTTCAACAGCGACGATATCTGTCTGCCCGCATACCTTCGCTTTGAATTGCTTACTGACCTTCATTTGGGATATTTCCTTTCATTTTCTAAGAGCGCACTTCGTGTTCCTGGATGAGTGGGGAAATGACTATTCTAATCGTTTTCTATTTTTGTTTTTATCAAAAAATAGTGCTCCCTCTTGATGTCTGCGGATTTTCTGTTTCCTTGCAATATCGTTCAAGATTTTTCTTGATCAATATTATTAAATACCAAGGTTATTACGTGAATTGATTTGCGTCCTAGAGGAAAAGATGTCAAGTCGCACACTTGGATATGTATTGTTGTCCTTGGCCATGATGACGGTTGGATCGACCGTTATTGCCTCCAAACTGATCGCTGGCAACATGCCTGCTTTTTTGGCAACGGCACTTCGTTTTGCTCTTGCCTTGCCGGTTTTGCTTGCCCTGATGTTCTGGCAGCGAGAGCGGTGGCCCAAGCTGTTGTTCCGGGACTGGGTACTGTTGCTGCTTCAGGCCGGGGCGGGCAGTGTTGGCTATACGACCTTACTGATAGCAGGCTTGTCCCATTTGTCGGCGGCTGATGCGGGCGTAATCATCGGCACATTGCCCGCTGTGTCTGCGCTCTTCTCCGTGATCGTCCTGGGCGAGCGGCCAGGGCTAAGGCTGCTGATCAGCGTCGTGCTGGCGACCTTGGGTGTCATGGCAGTGGTCTGGAAGGGCTCAGGTCCAAGTTCGTCCATTGGCATGTTTTATATCCTGGGAGCCGTGGTTTGTGAGAGCGCATTCATTTTGCTTAACAAGCGCATCCCTGTGCCGCTGCGGCCTTTGTTGCAAGCCACCACGATGACCGGTCTGGGCCTGCTGGTGTCCTTGCCCTTTGCTTTGCTTGAGTTACCGCTTTCCATGCCAGATACCGCAGCGATAGGTGCTGTGGCTTGGTATGCGCTTGTCCCTACCGTTGCAGGGTTTTTGCTGTGGTATGGCGGGGCAGCGCGGGTCAGTGGCAGCGAAGCGTCTGTATTTACGGCGGTGGCTCCTTTGACAGCCGTCACCCTGGCAGCGCTGGTTTTAGGGGAGCAGATTGGGTGGGTACAGATTGTGGGTGTTGCCACGGTCATTCTTGCCATTTTTGTGTTGACCTTCCCGGAGCGAACCCGAGCACGAACCGTACTGACGCAATAGGCAGTGTGCTTGCCTGTATTTCACATTTTCAATTGGCGAAAGGTGCCCTGCATACCATGTACTTCAATCATTCTGACACTGTGTGGAACCGCTTTCCGAGGCTGACGGCATTGGTCCTGGTTTTACAAGGGGTGAGGGTAGCTAAACTCCAAAACGATGCCCTGAACAGCACATTTACGAGGGTTGGCCAGTTGCTGGAGCAGGGGCCGGAGAGCGAACTCCCGTCTATTCAGGCCTGGCGTCAGGCGTATTCCCAGATGGGCATGAAGCCGACCCAATACCGCTGTGCGGTTGAGGCATTGCTGCGTCGCTTTCGTAAAGACGGACACCTGCCTGGCTTTCATCCCTTGATCGATACTTTGAACGCAGAGTCTATGCAGGCAGCCATTCCGATTGCGGCATTTGACTGCGCCCATATTTCTGGAGGCATCACAGTTCGGCCTGCCGATGGTACGGAGATTTACCGAACCTTTCAGGGTGAGGTCGAACATCCAACAGAGGACGAGATTGTGTTTGCCGATGAGGCCAACCATGCGCACTCACGTCGCTGGGTTTTCCGGCAGGGGGCTCAGTCCGTGGTCTCTAAAGAGTCAGATACGGTACTGGTCGTCGCGGAGGCATTACATGAGCGGGCTTATGAAGATCTGGAGGCCTTGCACGAACGCATCACGATACGTGCGGCTGAGTTGGAGATAGAGGTTCTGAAGGAGGGAATGCTGACTCAGCACAGTCGACGTTTTGAGTTTGTGCCTGAACTCTGTAAGTAGGGCATGGCGTTGGCGTCTTTCAGGTCTGTCAGCACAACAATCAGAGATAACAATGACTATTTTCCCCCCAGTAAGTGTTGATCGTTATGCACCACTTTTTGAGCCTTTGAGTATTGGTCCGGTAATCGCTAAAAACCGTTTCTATCAGGTGCCCCATTGCAATGGTATGAATCGGGTGCACCCAAGTGCAATGGCTCGAATGCGGGGGATCAAGGCTGAGGGCGGATGGGGTGTTATTTGCACTGAGCAGTGCGACATTCATTACTCCAGTTGTCATCCGAGAGAGCTTAGGCTTTGGGATACCAGGGATATACCTGTTTTATCCAAAGCTTGTGAGGAGATAGCGCGATACGGTGCTTTGGCAGGCATAGAGCTTGCTCACAATGGTTTTCACGTAACTAATTTGGAGACGCGTGCTATCCCTTTTGCCCCTTCCTTGGCTCCGACAAGAGGAGTGGCTCCCGTTACTGCCAGGGAAATGGACAAAAGTGATATTCGAGACTTTTTGCGTTGGCACAGGAATGCTGCGCTTAATGCTAAGAGAGCTGGGTTCGATATTGTGTACATCTATGCAGGCCACGACATGACGCTTCCAGCTCATTTCTTGTCGCGGCGTCATAACCAGAGAACAGACGAGTATGGGGGCAGCCTGGAAAATCGAGTGCGTTTATTAAAAGAGTTGCTCTTGGATACTAAGGAGGCCGTGGGGGATCGATGTGCAGTCGCTTTGCGATTCAGTGTAGATGAGCTGGCTGGACCTTTTGGTCTTTCTGCTGAGGGGGAGGGCCGTGATGTTGTTGAAATGTTGGCCGACTTGCCGGATCTTTGGGATGTAAATCTCAGTCCATTTGGGAATGATGGACAGACATCGCGTTTTAGTGATGAAGGTTTTCAGGACAGTTACATCAGCTTTGTGAAACAGGTCACTGGAAAGCCGGTTGTAGGTGTAGGTCGGTATACATCCCCGGATCATATGCTGTCATTAATCTCGACTGGGAAGTTGGATTTGATTGGGGCGGCGCGGCCCTCTATTGCAGACCCCTATCTTCCGGAGAAGATCAGAACAGGGGCATTTGAGGATATTCGAGAGTGTATCGGTTGCAATATTTGTGTGGCATCAGACAAGCTCAGTGTCCCCTTGCGATGCACTCAGAACCCCACCATGGGTGAAGAGTGGCGTAGAGAATGGCATCCAGAAATCATCCAGCCCAAAAATACAGATCATAAAGTTTTGGTGGTAGGGGCCGGGCCTGCTGGTTTGGAGGCCGCATTGTGGTTGGGAAGACGTGGCTATGAAACGATCTTGGCTGATAAGGAGCGCAATCTAGGTGGACGTGCTCTGACGGAGGCTAGTTTGCCTGGCTTATCAGCATGGCGTCGGGTTGCCGATTGGCGAGTGGGGCAGTTGCGCAAGAATCTGAATGTCCTTGTTCTACCGGAGAATCCTGTTTCCGCCAGCATGGTTCTGGAGACAGATTGCGATTTGATTGCCGTGGCAACTGGCGCTCGATGGCGGGCAGATGGTGTGGGGCGTACCTACTCGGCACCCGTTGAAGGTTTGAACCGGTTACCGGTTTTTACTCCTGACGATGTAATGGCTGGGAGTTCGCTTGGCGGCCGGGTACTCATATTTGATGACGATCACTACTACATGGCAGGGGTGATTGGAGAGCGGCTTGCCGCCCAAGGTTGTTCCGTGAGTTTTGTGACGCCAGAGAGCTTGGTCTCGGCATTCACGCTCAATACGGCTGAGCAGCCAAAAATTCAGAAAAGATTGATCGAGCTGTGTGAGGGTGTACATGTATCCCACAAGCTAGAGAAGATTTTATCGGATGGCGTTGTGATTGCTTGTGTGTTTACCGGGCGCAAGCGATTTCTCCTTGCGGATGCGGTGGTATTGGTGACCTCACAGGTACCGAATGATTCCTTGTATCGGGAGCTTGATGCGCAGCTTGCTGTTCTCAATGAAGGGGATGGCCCCCAGCGACGAGTAGTGAGGATTGGTGATTGTTATGCACCGGGTACGATAGCTGCCGCAGTTTATGCCGGTCATTTGTTCGCTAGGACATTGGACAACCGTTTATATGACATACCTCCATTTCGTCGAGAGAATGTGACATTGGATTGGAACCAGACTCTCCCGGAGGATTTGGATGTATTCAATGCGTTTCAGTCAGAGCGCATGGATATGTGTTCATAGCCGCTGAGGTTTTCATGCAGACCCCCATAACAATGCAAACCGACGCGTTTGATATCAAATTGGCTATTCAAGACCTTGTCTCGTACAGGTCGTTGAGTCGTAACGGTATGGCTGCTTTGATGGACAGTATCGTTTCTGGGAAAGCTAGCCAGGCACAAGTTGGGGCAGTGCTGACTGCATTACGCATGCGTGGTGAGACTATCGATGAGATAGTCGGTGCCGCTCTTGCAATGCGAGCACGTATGGTGACTATACAGGCTCCACCAGGAACGATGGATATTCTGGGAACGGGGGGCGATAACTCGGGGACATACAACGTTTCTACATGTGCTGCTTTTATTGTGGCAGGTGCTGGAGTTCGCGTAGCCAAGCAAGGGAATAGAGCATTTTCCTCAAGGTCTGGTGCTGCTGATGTCTTGCGAGCGCTTGGGGTAAATCTGGACGTACAGCCTCACACGATTGAACGCTGCATTGATGAGGTTGGAATTGGGTTCATTTTTGCTCCTGCTCATCATCCAGCTCTTGCGAAAGCGATGCCGGTGCGCGTAGAGCTTGGAACCAGAACACTTTTTAATATTCTTGGTCCGTTACTCAATCCAGCTGGGGTTAAGCATCATTTGGTTGGTGTTTACGCCAGAAGCTTAGTTCGCCCTTTAGCTGCTGCTTTGGCTGAGCTTGGATCTGAACGGGTTCTTGTTGTTCATGGTTCTGATGGACTAGATGAAATTACTACCACAGGTCCGACTTTTGCAACGTTGGCTATCAGTGGTCATTTGACTGATCTCGAGATACGGCCAGAGGACCTTGGCTTGTCTATAGCTGCGCCTGACGTCTTAAAAGGAGGAGATCCGCAGACGAATGCACATGCACTGCGTTCAGTCCTCGAAGGGGAGGCTGGGCCTTATAGGGATATCGCATTGATCAATGCGGCTGGAGCATTAATTGCATCCGGGAAAACAGAGGGCTGGTTGGATGCCATACGAATTGCGCGTGCTTCCATTGATGAGGGCCAGGCATTGCGATGTTTGCAGCGTTTGATCTCTGTTTCTTGTCAGGGGGATGCTCCCCAACTGTTTTCCTCTGAGCTTTCTGGTGACCTATGAGTATTTTGAACACGATCAAGGCTTATAAGCTTGAGGAAATCGAACGAGCTCGTAGCGAGATGTCTCTATCTAGGTTTGAGTCTCTTATATCCCGGTTGCCACTACCTCGATGTTTCGTTTCCGCCATGGAAAAACGCGTGGTGCGAGACCAGATTGCACTGATTGCAGAGATCAAGCGAGCGAGTCCATCAAAAGGATTGCTTAGAGAAGGCTTTGATGTTGTTGAGATTGCCCAAGCATATAAAAAGGGCGGTGCAGCATGTTTGTCGGTTTTGACTGATGCCCATTTTTTTCAAGGGAAGGCAGGGGATCTGCAGCTTGCAAAATCTGCGTCTGACTTGCCGGTACTGCGTAAGGATTTCATTGTGGATATGTATCAGGTCTATGAGTCCAGAGCGATGAACGCCGACTGCATTTTATTGATTATGTCGATGCTAGGTGATGACTCCTTACTGAAAGAGCTGATGGAGCGGGCTCAGAGTCTTGGAATGGAAGCGCTGGTTGAAGTTCATGATGAGGCCGAGGCAGAACGCGCCTTGTCTATGAATGTACGAATGGTCGGGATAAATAACCGTAACTTGAGTGACTTCTCGGTTGATCTTGGCGTGTCAGAGCGATTGTTCAAGATGTTGGGGCCGCATTGTTTGGCAGTTAGTGAAAGTGGAATATCCAGTCCAGCAGAAGTGCTTCGTCTTAAAGCTAGCGGAATAAAGGGTTTTTTGATTGGTGAGCAGTTGATGCGAGTGTCTGATATTGAACATGCGACGCGCTCTATCACCTGTTTGTAGTGGGTGTTTGCAACCCACCTTTCTTTGTTGTGACTTTGTTTTAAGAGGAACACTATGTCGATATATGAGGCCGCAGAGCAAGACGTGCCGTGTTTGGATGTTCGTTATTTAGAGAGTCATTGGGTTTCAACAGCTAACCTAGCTAATATTTGCTCTAAATCCGGCACCCCTGTCTTTGTTTACAGCGAAAGCCAGGTTCTGAAGAACTTTCAGCGCATTACATCAGCCTATCGTGCTGCAGGCTTGGAGGGGCGTGTCTCCCTGTACATTCCGTTTTTCCCCAATGCAAACCCTCATGTCATGAAACCTCTTCATGATGCAGGGGCTGGTATCTTGTTACAGATGCCTAATGAGTACGAGCTACTCACACAGTATGGGTTTGACAGATTCATTATTTCTCCAGGGCATGTTTCGAACAAGGAACTCAGCTATTGGAATGCCAAAAAGCATTTGGTGTTTCTGGCTAGCCTTGATGAAATCGCATTTGCTATTGAGCAGAATGCGCCGACGATCAGTGCTCGTATAGATAGTCTTCGTTCGGATAAACCTGGGGTGAAGGTCGAGCAACTGGGACAATTAGCCCAAATGTTGAAAGATAGTGGGCGAACTCTGGAGTGCTTTGAGGTGTATTGCGGAAGTGGCAATTCACTTCAGGATATGGTTGATATCGTGCGTGAAATCTTCCACATGTTTGTTAAACACTTTCCATCAGCGAAATCAATTAATTTTGCGGGTGGGCATGGTTTTAACTATGAATTATGGGATGAAGAGAAAAAGCATTTTGACTGGAATACCTATTTCCTTGCGATCCGTGACCTAGCGGTCGAAATGAAAATACCTGAGACGGTTAAATTCTTATTTGAACCGGCCCGTGATGTGTTGGCTGATTCCGGTGTTTTGGTGTCAAGCGTCAAACGAGATGTAGTGCGTCATTCCAATGGGCATATCGTTGTTACAGATAGTTCTCGCATGTTGATGCCCTCTGCCCAGCTACGTAATCGGCCTCACAATACTGTCTTTCTGGACGACCACTTTCAGGAAATTACAGACTACAAGGACGCGGGTAGAGCCAAAATTCGAGGCCGCACGCTGCTACGGAATGACTATCCTATACCAGGTGAAGTGACTGTCCCTGCCTCGGTAAAGGCAGGTGATTATTTGCTGGTTCTTGATGTGGGAGCGTATTGCGCGACGCAGCATATGGAGTTTTTGAATGTGCCGCCTGCTGGTGAGGTGATCGTTGGCAAGGATGGCCAGGCTCGCATGATCAGCAAGCCGGGTGATGACGCTGATAAATGGCGCAATCTGCTGGCGGCGCCCCAACTACTTTCTTTCGCTTAGGTGTTTCGAAGATGACTCAAGTGACGCACGATGTGAGTGAGGCTTTTAACGATGAGACAAATACAGTTGTAGGCAATGACCCAATTGTTTTGTTTGGGGAATGGCTCGAGTTAGCTCATCGGAGTGAGGTGAACGATGCAAATGCGATGGCGCTTGCTACGTCTGATGCCTCTGGAATGCCCAATGTCCGTATGGTCTTATTGAAGAAATTTGATCAAGAAGGACTGGTCTTTTATTCCAATACACAGTCTCAAAAAGGAGGAGAGCTGCTTAGCAATATGCAGGCTGCCGGGGTGTTGCATTGGAAGTCTTTGCACCGACAGATTCGTTTTCGTGGACAGGTTCAGCAAGTTTCGGACGCCGAGGCTGATGCACATTTTGCGTCTAGAGATCGTGCAAGCCGGATAGGGGCGTGGGCAAGTCAACAATCCCGCCCTTTGCTCAAACGAGGGGACCTGGCCAAAGCGGTTGCGGTCCAGGCGGCTCGCTTTGGCATTGGTGAAGTTCCAAGGCCCTCGTATTGGACTGGGTTTCGTATCGTTCCTCTGTCGATGGAGTTTTGGATCGATAAACCTTTTCGGCTTCATGATCGGTTGGTGTTCAAACGCAGTTCCATAGAGATGCCTTGGGCCTCTAGCCGCATGTATCCATGATTACCGCTGAGGGTGTGGCCCCTTAATCGCGTTTGTTTTACCCGGGGTCAGTTTGGCATGTAGATCTACTTCTTCTGCAAAGACTCACCATCGCTGGCTGACAGTCGGGCAAAAGACAGGCTGGAGATGGCCGTAATAGCACCCAGAATCAGAAAGGCCCAGATCGTATCCTGGGTCTCCACGCTGCTGGCTCCGCGCAATGCCATGCTGACATTCAGCGTTACCGCCGCACATGCTACGCCCAGACTGATAGCCAGTTGCTGCGCCATGGCAGCAAAACTGCTGGCCTGGCTCATGGCCTCAGAATCCAGGTCGGCGTAGGTCAGGGTGTTGACTGCGGTGAACTGCAGGGAGCGGAAAAAACCGCCTGCGGTCAGGACGGCAATCATGAGCCACATGGGCGTGGTGGCCTGGAACATGGCGCACAGGGCAATGAACAGGCCCGTCAGCCAGGCGTTGACGATCAGGACTTTGCGAAAACCGTAACGCCGGATGATGGGTGGGGCCACCAGTTTCATGCCCAGAGCACCAATCGCGCCGGTGAAGGTAATCAGGCCTGCTGATAATGCGCTCATGCCAAAGTTGGTTTGCAGCATGATGGCCAAAAGAAATGGCGCAGCGCCCAGCGAGAAACGACACAGATTGCCGCCCAGCACGGAAATGGCAAAGGTTTTGGTGCGCAGCAAGGACAAATCAATTATTGGGTAGGCAACTTGCCGGGAGTGCCAGACGTACCATGTGCCAGCGACCAGACCGGCCAGTGTCAGCCAGCCCAAGGTATCCCAGCCCAGCGTGCCATGGCCTACGTTCTCGAAGCTGGTCACCAGAGTGGCCAGACAGATGGCGCTCAAGATAAAGCCCAGCCAGTCCAGGGGCGGGCGCTCTGTGGGGTAGTCCTCGCGGATATAGCGCAGCACCAGGGCAATGCCCAGTATGCCAACGGGGATGTTGATCAGGAAAATCCAGTGCCAGCTGGCGTACGTGACTAAAAAACCACCCACGGGCGGGCCGATGATGGGGCCCAGCAAGGCAGGCAAGGTCAGCACCGCCATGGCGCTTAAAAGCTCATCTTTAGGGACGCGCCGCAGTAAGATAATGCGTCCCACCGGCACCATCATGGCCCCGGCCATGCCTTGTATCACGCGGGAAATAATCAGTTGTGACAGGGTCTGGGACAGGGCACATGCAACAGAACTGGCGGTAAAGAGTAGAATGGCGGCCAGGAACACCTTGCGAGCACCAAAGCGGTCTGCAGCCCATCCACTGATTGGAACGAATACGGCCACGGCCAGCAGGTAGCTGGTAATGATGGTATTCATGCGGATGACGCTGGTATCCAGCGACAAGGCCATCGTGGGCAGGGCAGTGGCTACAACCGTAGAGTCCAGCATTTGCATGAACAATGCACATCCCACAATGTAGGGAATAATGCGTATGGCTCGACGCTCTTGAGGGGACATGGTCGCCGGTTTGGCGGCTTCGGTCTGTTCAGATGCCATGCGGCGAACTCTCTGGTGTGCGGTGCAGTAAACTCAAACTTTTCTGTTATCCAATTTATTTAGGCGTACAGGTATTATGGCAAAGAATTTCGAATCCGAAATTACCCAGTTTCTTAAACAGTATAAAGAGCAGAACGCGGATACCGAAGCACGGCAGCGTGAAGGCCGTTATCGTCTGTGGGACAAGCAGATTGACCAGGAACTGCAAGACGGTTACAAGGCTGCTCGCACGCCTCAGAAACCTTACGTGTACTACGAAAACAACTAAATCTGTACACCTGCGCCTGTGACTGAGATCGCACAGCAGACTGTTGTGGATACGCCAGCTCCTCAGCCCGAGGATGTGCTGGCGCGTCTTTATGGTGAGCCGCTGTTTGCGATCCCTCAGGATCTGTATATTCCGCCTGATGCGCTGGAAGTATTTCTGGACGCCTTTGAAGGCCCGCTGGATCTGTTGCTGTATCTGATCCGCAAGCAGAACTTCAATGTGCTGGATATTCCGATGGCCCAGGTCACCGGGCAGTATCTGGCCTACGTGGAGCAGATCCGCGCCACCAATCTGGAGCTGGCGGGGGAGTATCTCTTGATGGCCGCGTTGCTGATCGAGATTAAATCCCGCATGTTGCTGCCAGTGCGGCGCGCTGACACGGGAGAAGAGGTGGATGATCCGCGTGCCGAGCTGGTACGCCGGCTGCTGGAATACGAGCGCATGAAGGAAGGCGCGCGTCGTCTGGACGAGCTACCCTTGATGGGGCGCGACTATCTGCTGGCCAATGCCCAGGCCGAACTGGTTATTGAGGCCATTCCACCGGAAGTGAATGCGGATGATTTGCGCGAGGCCTGGCTGGGCATCTTGAAGCGTGCCAAGCTCAATGCCAGTCACAAGATTACGCGTGAGCAGTTGTCGGTGCGTGATCACATGAGCCAGATTCTGCGACGTTTGCAGCATGTGCGCTTCATGGAGTTTACAGAGCTGTTTAATGAACGCCTGGATCAGGGTGATCCGGCGGCGGTGCTTGTCGTGCATTTTCTGGCGATGCTGGAATTGGCACGAGAGTCACTGCTTGAAATCACGCAGGCCGAGCCCTACGCTCCTATTTATTTGCGCCTGACTTATATTCGAGCGCAGGCCGATGGGCCTGATCTTATTCCGTAGCGGAGAATTTTTTGAAAGTCGTCCATAACATCCAAGAACTGCGCGATCAGCTCCAGGGCCAGACACGCGTGGCATTTGTTCCAACCATGGGGAATCTGCATCGAGCTCACCTGGACTTGATGAAGTTGGCTCGTCAGCATGGCGATCCGGTGGTGGCCAGTATTTTTGTGAACCGCCTGCAGTTTGGCCCTAACGAGGATTTTGATCGTTACCCGCGCACTTTGCAGGAAGATGCGGCCAAGATGGAGCAGGAGCGCGATGTGTATGTCTTGTTTGCTCCTTCGGAGCGCGAGATGTACCCCGAGCCACAGAGTTTTCGCGTCAGCCCGCCTGATCATTTGGGCCGTATCCTGGAAGGTCATTTCCGTCCTGACTTCTTTGAAGGCGTGTGTACGGTTGTGTTGAAGCTGTTTTCCTGTGTGCAGCCGCGTGTGGCTGTGTTTGGGAAGAAGGATTATCAGCAGTTGATGGTGGTGCGCCAGATGGTGCGTCAGTTCCAGTTGCCGGTAGAGATTCTGGCTCACGAGACGGTGCGGGAAGAGGATGGTTTGGCCATGTCTTCGCGTAATCGCTATTTGAGTCCCGAGGAACGCGCTCAGGCTCCGCAGATTTATTACGCACTGCAGGAAATGAATGAGCGTTTGCAGCAAGGTCAAAGCCGCGAGGAGATTGAGGCTTATGCGACCAAGAAGATGACGGATCTGGGCTGGAAGGTGGACTATATGGCCTTGCGTCGTCAGTCGGATTTGCTGGAACCGACGCCAGAGCAAATTGCAGCTGGCGAACCGTTGGTGGCATTGGCCGCTGCCAAATTGGGCGCGACGCGTTTGATCGACAACCTGGAAATGGTTAAAGCCTGATTTCTTGTGTTGTTTGGTGAGAAAAGCACAGTTTTTACTGTGCTTTTTTTATATCTGCGTGGTTTATTTTTGCAGTCTTTGTCTTTGTCTTTGTCTTTGTCTTTGTCTGGTGCTTTGGTTGGGGTGGTGGCAGTTCAGGCCCCCTCATGCCAGGGTGGGACTCAGTAAGACGCCACTCTGACGCGCAGCTCTGGGGGGCGGCTGACTACTTGCCGGTGCTGCGCACCGGTGCCCTTGTCGAGAGATAGCTACGGGCGCACCCTGAACTCACCCGGTACTTGGTCCCCCGGACCAAGTACAAGCGTCGGGTTCAAACAGCAGGGTGCTTGCATCCCTGCGCTATCTCCCGCCGGCGGCAAGCAGTCTGAATCGCCGCCCCCCAGAGCTGCGCGTCAGAGTGGCTCATGGCCGTGAATGCTCATCTCTGCTGGCAGTTTATGGGGCCGGGTTTGTTGTGTTGCGTTGTGTTGTGCTGTGGTGAGGTGGGGTGTTTGACCGATCCGGGGGGGTGACCCAGGTGATTGTTGTGTTTCTTGGGGGGATGAGGCTGTATCTTTGTCTGCGTTTATCCCCAATTTGAGGCGTAAAAAGATGGTTTTCCGACGCATTGAAAACCGTGTATCTATATTAGTCCTGTGACAAAAACATCCCGTACAAGTTAACAGTCGCGTAGTCCCTGCCTAAAATGACAAACTCTGTCTATGGTTGATTTTTCACATCGCAGGCGGCCTGTTCGCCTGGTACAGATATACGAGACTGACATGGTATTGAATAGTCATTTGCCCGCCTCTGTGCTGTTTGAAAGTCTGACTCCGCGCGAGCGCGACGTGCTGTCTTATATCGCCATCGGCAAGGCGAACAAGGTGATTGCGGCTGAATTGGCGATTTCCCAGCGTACGGTGGAGGCGCATCGGGCACGCGTTTTTCAGAAGTTACGCGTGCGCAATGCGGTTGAATTGACCCGCTTTGTATTTAGCGAGCCGGGCTTGCGCGATGTGCTGCCGCCCAGCCTGGTGGGCAGCCTGTCTATTCCTTAGATTAGCGGCAGGCGGGAGTGGCCTGGCCGTCCAGCTCGCTGATCGGGTCGATGTCGGCTTGGCGAGTCAGGTGGCTCTCCAGCGTAGGGCGTTGCTGGTTAAAGGTGTGAATGCGCAGTACGTTGTTGTTCACAAAGCTCAGATCGGCCAAGGTCGAGTCGTTGTTGGCCAGCAAAGCGATGCGGGTAGGCTGTGTGCCGATAGGTACCCAGCAGCCGCTCATGCGGTGTTCTTCGCCAGCACCCAGCGGGGTGGCACGCAAGCGCCATTGGCCAGCAGGAGCCAGGGTTACGCTGATTTTGTAGGGCTCACATGCGCCGCCTTGTGGTGGGCAGGACAGGGTGCCCAGAAAGGTTTTGGGCTCGGCCAGCTCTGGAACGCTACGGTCGACCATGGCGGCAGGCTGCTGGGCGCGGGCCGGTGTGATGGCGTGCAGGCCTTCCTGGTTACCGAAGCCTAAATTGATTTGCGAGGGGGCACGGGCGGTGCCGCTACCTTGCGCTTGGCGCAGGGCGTCTTTCTGGGTGGAGTCGCGACCCTCGTTGGGGGTAGGCTGAACGGGTGCTTGGGCACATGCTGCCAGCAAAACGACCGAAAGCAAGGTAAGGGAACGCAGGGGGGAAATCTTGGTGAAAGACATGGCGGGCTTCCGTGGACTGGTTGATAGCTGAATTCTACGCTAGACCTGGGGCGGCGGGACAGTATCAGGTCTATTCAGGGTAGGAGGATTGGCGCGGGTACGTTACAGTTTTGTTTTTTATCCGTGGATTGCGCATGCTGACAATTGGGCTGACTGGTGGAATTGGATCGGGCAAAAGCCAGGTGGCCAATTTTTTTGCCTCTTGGGGGGCGGCTGTCGTGGATACGGATGTCATCGCGCATGAGTTGACCGCGCCCGGTGGTCTGGCCATTGAGCCGATTCGCGCTGCTTTTGGGGCACAGGCCTTGGCCGCGGATGGTTCCATGGATCGGGATTGGATGCGGGCCTGTGTATTTGCCGATCCTGATGCCCGTCATCGGCTCGAGGCGATCATTCATCCCCTGATTTGGAACGTAACAAAAGCACAGACCTTGAAAGCGCAAGGATGTTATCTTGTTGTGGTTGTACCCTTGCTGGTGGAATCAGGACGATGGCGAGACCGTGTGGACCGGATTTGCGTTGTGGATTGTGATGAAGCGACCCAGATCGAGCGTGTTCAAAAGCGCAACGGGCTGGCAGTGGCCACAATTGAACGTATCATGGCAGCACAGGCGCAACGTCAGCAGCGCCTGGATGTGGCCGACGACGTGGTTCTGAATGATGGGCAGACGACTTTGCCCCTGTTGGAAGAGCGGGCGCGAGCAGTACACCAACGCTGGTGTGCCTTGACTGCCTGACAACACGACGTGTCTGACCCTCCAGTCGACAAAAAAAGGTTTTTAAACGCGTGACTCTATACGAATACCCCTGCAATGAGCGTGTCCGGGCTTTACTGAGAGTCGAATACTTGTTCGATAGGCTGTTTCATTTTTCGGCCAACCAGGATGCGTACTCGCATCAGATCGCTGTAGCGACTTTGTTTGATTTACTGGACATCTCGGATCGAACCGATTTGCGTTCTGCTGTTCTTCAAGACCTTGAGCGTCAGCGCGTGGCGCTGGCTGCGCTGCGTGAACACCCCGGTGTTCAGCTGCAGGCGCTGGACAAGATGATTGAACAAATTGTGCGCGCTTCTGCTGACCTCTCGGCCCAGGGGCGGGTGGGGCAGGGCCTGCGTGAAAATGAATGGTTGGCCAGTTTGCGGGGCCGGGTTGCTGTGCCCGGTGGCACGTCCCAGGTGGACATGCCTTCTTATTACTCCTGGCAACAGCGCCCCGATGCCGATCGTGTCCAGGATTTGCGCCGTTGGTCCGAGTCTTTCCTGCCACTGTATCAAGGTCTGGCCTTGATTTTGCGCTTGCTGCGTCAGTCGGGTGACTCGGCAGACCAACTGGCCCGTGACGGTTCCTATCAAGAAATGCTGGCAGGCAAGACCTTCCAGTTGCTGCGGGTGTGGGTGGACGCCGGTGCGTGCATCTATCCGGAAATGAGCGCTAACCGCTACGTCATCTGGATACGCTTTGTGCAGCAAGATAATCAATTGAAACCGCAGGCCGTGACGGGGGATATCCCCTTCAGGCTGGCCCGTTGCAACTTCGGCTGAAAACGCTGTTCATATAAGGTTCAGACTGCCGCTTTTATACTTGCTGTGCCAGCGTGGTCTAGCAGGGATGCGGTTTTGTCAGCGCTTGTATCTCTTTATCGTTTGAAACTAATTGCTATCGTGTTTTGGCTGCATAATGCGTGTCGCCGTCACGATCGGTAGTGCTTAAACGCTTATTTAGACCGTGCATAGAGACAATCAAGTTTTAGCCGGGGAGTATTCATGTCGGAGTTGAACACAGGCAGAGGTCGGCGGTCCCGATCCTTCTATGTCTGGGTGGTGGTAGGGCTGCTGGTGGTAGCAGGCCTCGTTTATTACGCCCTGTCTTCCCCTTCCAGTACGTCCACTCCCATGCGCGGGCCTCGCGGCATGATGGGGGCGACTAAAGTCCCGGTGCAGGTGGCCACGGTCAAGGAAGGCCTGATCGACCAAACGGTCAATGCGATTGCCACGGTTAAACCTTTGCAAACAGTCGCCGTGCGCGGCGAAGTTGATGGTGTGCTCGAACGCATCCACTTCAAGGACGGCCAACGTGTAAAGGCCGGCGATTTGCTGGCCGAGATTGATCCGCGTACCTATCAGGTGCAACTGGATCAGGCGCGTGGCCAATTGGCGCAGAATCAGGCTCAGCTCAAAGGGGCGCAGCAGGAACTGGCCCGCCACCGCGTCCTGTTTCAACAGAATTCTATTGCTCGCCAGGCCTTGGAAACCAAGGAAACGGCCGTTCAGCAACTGCAGGCACAGATCAAATCCAATCAAGCAGAGGTGGCCCGTGCGCAGGTCCAGCTGGATCGCACTCGTATTACGGCGCCTTTGGATGGCCGCCTGGGTTTGCGCAAGCTGGATCAGGGCAATCTGGTGTCTGCCGGTAGTACCGATGGGATTGTCGTCATTACCCAGACGGATCCCATAGGCGTGGAGTTCTCCTTGCCGCAGAATCAATTGAGCAGCCTGCTGGAGGCCATGAAACAAAGCGAATCGCCTTTGCGGGTGTCCCTGATCGACAGCAAGGGTCAGCTCTTGTCGGACAAGGGCCGTTTGCAGGCACTGGATAACCAGATCGACATCAATACCGGCACGCTGAAAGTGAAGGCCGAATTTGATAATGCCGATGAAACCTTGTTTGCTAATCAGTTTGTCAATTCCCGTGTCTTTTTGGGCCAGGAACAAGGCTTGCTGATCCCATCGCACGCTGTGCAACGGGGTTCGGTGGGCACGTATGTGTACACCCTGGATGCCGAGGACAAGGTCCATATCCAGGTGGTGGAATTGGGTACGGCCACGCTGGAATTGACCTTGATTAAAACCGGCCTGAAAGAGGGCGATCGTGTGGTGGTTGAAGGGACTGACCGTTTGCGTGAAGGCTCGGAGGTCGAGGTGATGCAGCAAGATGGTCAGGTCAAGGAAAAGCCTGCGCCCGATGATGCCGCCGACAAGCCAGAGCAAGGCAAACGTCCGGGTGAGGGTCGCCGTCCACGTCCTGCAAGCGAGTAAGCCGTGAGCATGTCGCGTATCTTTATCCTGCGCCCGGTGGCTACCACCTTGGCGATGGTGGCCTTGCTGGTGTCCGGCTTGCTGGCCTATCGCATGTTGCCCGTAGCCGCTTTGCCGCAGGTGGATTACCCCACTATTCAGGTGGTCACGCTCTATCCGGGCGCTAGCCCGGATGTAGTGGCGGCCTTGATCACTTCACCGCTGGAGCGGCGCTTCGGCAGCATGTCGGGCCTGTCGCAGATGATTTCGTCCAGCTCGGGCGGGGCATCGCGCATTACCTTGCAGTTTGATTTGGGCTTGCCCCTGGATGTGGCCGAGCAAGAGGTGCAGGCGGCGATTAATGCCGCCTCCAATATGCTGCCCAATGATTTGCCTGCACCGCCTATCTATAACAAGGTCAATCCGGCTGATACCCCGGTTATTTCTTTGGCGGTGACTTCCCCCAATATGCCCCTGCACGAGGTGCGCGACCTGATTGATGTGCGGGTTGCACAAAAACTCTCGCAGGTGACGGGTGTCGGACTGGTCAGCATTGCGGGTGGTCAGGAACCAGCCATGCGCATTCAGGCTGATCCCAACGCCTTGGCCGTCCGCAATCTGACCTTAAGTCACCTGCGGCAGGCGGTGGTCGCGGCCAACGTGAACCAACCCAAAGGCAATCTGGATGGGCCTCAGCGTTCCACCAGCATCGGTGCCAATGAACAACTGAAAACGGTACAGGATTATGAAAATCTGATCGTCAGCTACAAGGACGGTGCTGCTGTGCGTCTGGGCGAACTGGCCAAGGTGGTGCGGGATGCACAGGATGTGCGTCAGGCCGCCTGGATGGGGACTGTGCCTGCGATCTTGCTGAATATTCAGCGTCAGCCTGGCGCCAACGTCATTGATGTAGTGGACCAGATTCAAAGCCTGCTGCCCGAGATACGCCGTTCCTTGCCGGTCGGTGTGGATGTGGAAGTCGCCACGGACCGCACCCAGACCATTCGGGATTCGGTTGACCATGTGCAAAAGGAAATGATGCTGGCCATTGTGCTAGTGGTGCTGGTGACTTTTGTGTTCTTGCGCACCTGGACGGCTACGCTGATTCCCAGCGTTGTCGTGCCTATCTCCCTGATCGCAACGTTTGCCATCATGCTGATGTGGGGATTCAGTATTAATAACCTGACCCTGATGGCCTTGACGGTTGCCACCGGCTTTGTGGTTGATGATGCGATCGTGATGATCGAGAACATCGCCCGCTATATCGAAAAGGGCGAAACCGCCTTGCAGGCCGCTTTGAAGGGCGCGGAGCAAATTGGCTTTACCCTGCTGTCCCTGACCATCTCCCTGATCGCAGTGCTGATTCCGTTGCTGTTCATGAGTGATGTCATCGGCCGTTTGTTCCGTGAGTTTGCCATTACCCTGGCCGTCGCCATCCTGCTGTCCCTGTTCATTTCGCTGACGCTCACGCCCATGATGTGTGCGCGTATGCTCAAGCCCGAGGACGAGCGCCAGTATGGCCGTTTCACGACCTGGTTGGGCGATCAGATGGACCGCATCATTGCGGCTTACGACCGTGGCCTGATTGTGGTGCTGCGCCACCAGACGCTGACCTTGTGGGTAGCTCTGGGCACAGTGGTGTTGACGGGCCTGCTGTACGTGATCGTCCCCAAAGGCTTTTTCCCGCAACAGGATACCGGCCTGATTCAGGCGATTACCCAAGGACCGCAAACCGCGTCGTTCCGCGCAATGGGGAATTTGCAGCAGCAAGCCGTTGCGATTGTGCTGGAAGATCCGGATGTGGAAGCCGTCACGTCCTTTATCGGGGTAGATGGCACGAACGCCACCTTGAACAATGGCCGTCTGCAAATTGCTTTGAAGCCCATTGGTTCAGGCCGGGCCAGCGCCAATGAAATCATGGCCAGGCTCGATGAGCGTCTGAAAGATATTCCCGGTTTGTCGGTTTACCAACAGTCCATTCAGGAGCTGACGGTAGACGATCAGATCAGCCGTAATGTGTACCAGATGGCCTTGTCGGACCCGGAAACAGAGGTGCTGACGACCTGGATGCCGCGTTGGCTGGATGCCGTCAATGCCTTGCCGCAGATTAAAGATGCATCCATGAGCCTGCAAAACGATGGCCTGCAAGTGCTGCTGGATATAGACCGGGATGCGGCAGCCCGTGTGGGCGTGACCAAGGCAAATATCGACGATGCACTGTACGACGCGTTCGGACAGCGTTTGATCTCCACGATCTACACGCAGTCTGCCCAGTACCGCGTCGTGCTGGAGGTAAAGGATCAATATCGCCAAGGCCCGCAGGATCTGGAAAATATTCATGTAATGACAGCGGCAGGTACACCTGTGCCGATTACTTCCCTGGCGCGCATTCAGCTGGTTCCCACAACGTTATCGGTAGAGCGCTTGGGACAGTTCCCGTCCGTGAATGTGTCCTTTGACCTGGCTGATGGCTATTCCTTGTCCGACGCCATTGAAGCCATTGAAACCGTGCCCGACCAGATCGGTATGCCATCCTCGGTGGATACCCGCTACCTGGGTGCCGCCAAGGCCTTCCATGCCTCTTTGTCCAGCACGCTGTGGCTGATGTTGGCCGCCGTGCTGACCATGTACATCGTGCTGGGTGTTTTGTACGAAAGCTATATCCACCCCATCACTATTTTGTCGACGCTGCCTTCGGCTGCCATCGGCGCGCTGCTTGCCTTGCTGTTAGCCGGGCGGGATCTGGACATGGTGGGGGTGATCGGGATCATTCTGCTGATTGGTATCGTGAAAAAGAACGCCATCATGATGATCGACTTCGCCCTGGAGGCGCAGCGCGAGCAGGGCATGAAACCGCAAGAGGCCATTCATCAAGCCGCCTTGCTGCGTTTCCGCCCCATTTTGATGACGACTCTGGCGGCCTTGTTCAGTGCCATCCCTTTGATGCTGGCCACCGGCTCTGGCGCAGAGCTGCGTCAACCCTTGGGACTGGTCATGGTGGGCGGTCTCTTGGCTAGCCAAGTGCTGACCCTGTTCACGACTCCCGTGATCTATCTGTTTTTTGACCGCTTTACCCGTAATGGCGCCAAGTCGGTACGCGAGTCGACATGAAACGCTTGTTAGGGCTATTTATCTTCCGGCCAGTGGGCTCCAGCCTGCTGGCACTGGCGATGGTCTTGGTGGGCGCATTGGCCTTGCGGCTCTTGCCCGTGGCGTCTTTGCCGGAAATGGATTTTCCGGTGATTGCGATTTCGGCCAATTTGCCCGGTGCCAGCCCTGAAACCATGGCTTCCAGTGTGGCCACGCCACTGGAGCAGGCTTTAGGTTCTATTGCCGGGGTGTCGGAAATGAGCTCTCGCAGCAGCGAGGGTTCCACCCAGATCATGCTGGTATTTGAGTTGGACCGGGATATTGAAGGGGCTGCACGCGATGTGCAGGCCGCTATCAACCAGGCCCGGCCCATGTTACCTTCGGGCATGTCCAGCGTGCCCACCTACGAGAAGGTCAACCCTTCGTCCATGCCTATCATGGTGCTGGCCTTGACCTCGCAGACGGCCAACAAGGCCCAGCTGTTTGATATGGCCAGCGGCATTGTGCAGCAGAAGCTGGCCCAGATTCCGGGCGTAGGTTCGGTAGACGTGGGCGGTGGCTCCTTGCCAGCAGTGCGGGTGGGATTGAATCCCAAGGCATTGGCCTCGGCTGGCATTGCGCTGGACGATGTGCGTTCGGTGATCAATAACGCCAACAGTCTGCGTCCTAATGGCTATCTGGAAAGCGAGCAGGGCCAGTGGCAGATCAACTCGGGTAAGCAGTACAACCAGGCACGGTTTTTTGACCCCTTGATTCTGAAGAATCAGGATGGGCAGGTTATCCGTTTGGGGGATGTCGCCAAGGTCGAGGACTCTGTCGAAAACATTCACAGTATGGGTTATTGGAATAACCAGGAAGCGGTGCTGTTGATTGTGCGTCGTCAGGCGGGCGCCAATATTATCGAGACGGTCAATACCATTCGTGAACGCCTGGCTGGTATCGAGGAAATGCTGCCCACCCAGGCGCAATTGACAGTGGCTCAGGATCGTACGCCCAGTATTCGCGCCACGCTGGAAGAGGCCCAACTGACACTGATTATTGCGGTGGCCCTGGTGGTGCTGGTGGTCTTGCTGTTCCTGCGAAACTGGCGCGCTGCTTTAATTCCGGCCATTGCCGTTCCGGCGTCCTTGATCAGTACCTTTGCCTTCATGCATTTGTTCGGCTTTACGTTGAACACCATTTCCCTGATGGCCCTGATTGTCGCTACCGGATTTGTGGTGGATGACGCCATCGTGGTGCTGGAAAGCATTATGCGTTACCTGGAAAAAGGCTTGTCCCCCATGCGGGCGGCCTTGCGCGGGACGCGGGAGGTGGGCTTTACCGTCACAGCCATGAGCTTGTCGCTGGTGGCCGTGTTCATTCCCTTGTGGCTGATCGGGGGGCTGGCGGGGCGCTTGTTCATGGAGTTTGCCGTCACCTTGTGTACCGCCGTGCTGGTGTCCCTGGTGATCTCCTTGATGCTGACTCCCATGATGTCATCGCGCCTGCTGCGTCCTGGGCCGCAAGAGCATGAGTCCACCAACCCTGTCAGTCGTTTTTTGGGCTGGATAGGCAGTGTCAGCTGGCGTGGCTACCGTCGTTCATTGGGGTGGGCGCTCAAGCACCATCGACTGATGCTGTTCTCCTTGTTTGTCACAATTGGCCTGAATGTGTACCTCTACGCCGTAGTGCCCAAGGGGCTGTTCCCGCAGCAGGATACTGGCCAGTTGATGGGTTTTTTCCGGGTCGATCGGGGGACTTCCTTTCAGTCCATGGTGCCCAAGCTGGAATACTTCCGTTCCATCCTGAATCAGGACCCGGACATTCGTTCGGTGGCCGTGTTTGCCGGTGGTCGCAGTGGCAGCACTTCGTCCTTTATTCTGGTTGAACTCAAGCCTATGGATGAGCGCAAGGCCAGCACGACGGATGTTGTGAATCGTCTGCGCGAGCCTTTATCCACCACGCCGGGGGCGCGCATGTTCATGGTGCCGCAGCAGGATATTCCGGTCGGTAGCGGGGGCGGCGGGCGCAGTGGCTCTTACGACTATTCCTTGCTGGGCAGTGACCTGGAGCTGTTGAAAACCTGGTTGCCCAAGGTTCAGCAAGCCATGGCCGAATTGCCAGAGCTGGTGGACGTGGACACTGGCACGGACGATAAGGCCGGTCTGGTCCAACTGGAAATTGACCGCGATATGGCCACGCGCCTGGGCATTGATATGTCTATGGTGGCAGGGACTTTGAACAACTCCTTTTCCCAGCGTCAGGTTTCCACGATTTTTGGCCGCTTGAACCAGTATTACGTAGTCATGGAAGTGGAGCCGCGTTTTGCGCAGGATCTGGAGTCCCTGAAGGAAATCGAGGTTGTTGCCAAAGACGGCACTCGCGTTCCTTTGTCTGCCTTTACGCGCTTTACGACCGGCACCGCGCCGCGCAGCATTAACCATATGGGCTTGCTGGTGGCCGAGTCCGTGTCCTTCGGTTTGGCCGAAGGCGTCACCCTCAGTCAGGCAACGGCGGCCATTGAACAGGCCATGGCTCGCATTCAGCTTCCTACACGCGAGATCCAGGCCGGGTTTGAAGGTAATACGGCGCAGATGCTCGATGCCCTGGCCAAGCAACCCATGATGTTTCTGGCTGCCTTGGTGGCTTTGTATATCGTGCTGGGGATGCTGTACGAGAGCTATATGCACCCGCTCACCATTCTGTCCACTTTGCCTTCGGCCGGGATTGGGGCATTGCTGGCTCTGATGATGACCAGTGGCGAGTTCAACCTGATTGCCATGATCGGGGTGTTCTTGCTGATTGGTATCGTCAAGAAGAACGCCATCATGATGGTGGACTACGCCTTGCAAATGGAGCGTGAGCGCGGCATGGGGTCGCGTGAGGCTATTTACGAAGCCTGCCTGGTGCGATTCCGCCCCATCATGATGACGACCTTGTCCGCCATTTTTGGTGCTATTCCTTTGATTCTGGCCTCCGGGCCCGGCGTGGAAATGCGCCAGCCCTTGGGAGTCACCATTGTGGGTGGTTTGGTGCTCAGTCAAATCCTGACTTTGTACACCACGCCGGTGGTTTATCTTTATCTGGATCGTTTGCGCCATCGCTTCATGCGCCGCAAGAACCAGACAACTTTGAATATATAAGCTGATATGCCTACTTCTAACGCCATGATTCTTCCGCGCTTCGCACTGGCTGGGATGGTGCTGCTCCTGTCCGCATGTGCTGTTGGCCCTGATTATCAGCGGCCCGAAGCGCCGGTGGGCGAGCACTTCCGGGAAGAGGTACGGTCCACGGCCTGGAAGCAGGCCGAACCGGCTGATTTGAAAGACCGCGGCCCCTGGTGGGAAAGCTTCAACGATGGCGTGCTCAACACCCTGATGCAAAGCCTTAATGAGCAGAACTTTACCTTGCAGCAGGCACAGGCACGCGTTCGTCAGGCGCAGGCCACTCTGTCCAACACGCGTTCGACCCAGTTCCCGCAAGTAGGCAGTTCGGTCGGCACGACAAGGCGTGGCAGTGGGTCCGGTGATACCAGCCAAAGCAGCAGCGCCTATGACGCCAGCATTACGGTGAATTGGGAAGTGGACTTGTGGGGGCGGATTCGCCGTCAGGTAGAAGCAGGTGATGCTGGCCTGCAAGCCAGTGCTGCGGATATGGCTGCCACACGCTTGAGCCTGCAGTCTCAATTGGCGCAGACCTATTTGCAGTACCGCAGTGTGGAGTCCAGCGAGCGAGTGCTGGATGAAACCGTGGCCGCGTACGAGCGTTCTTTGCAAATCAATCAGAATCGCCTGGACGCCGGGTTTTCGGCACCGGGAGATGTGGCCGCAGCCTTAAGCCAGCTAGAGGGGGCTCGCACCCAGCGCTTGGCCTTGAATCGCGAGAAGGCCTCCTACCTGCATGCGATGGCTGTGTTGGTAGGCCGCGCACCTTCCCAGTTTGAGGTGGTGCCTCATGCGCCCTGGCCTGTTGCTCCGGATATTCCGGTGGGTCTGCCATCCAGTTTGCTGGAACGTCGCCCCGATGTGGCCCGTGCCGAGCGTCGCATGGCGCAGGCCAATGCCCAGATTGGTGTGGCCAAGGCTGCCTGGTTTCCCAGTTTGAGCCTGAAGGCCAGTGGGGGGTTCAGCAGCAGTGATCTTGGCGAATGGCTGACGGCACCCGCGCGTGTCTGGTCCCTGGGTCCTGCCTTTGCCCTGACCTTGCTGGATTTTGGGGCACGCCGTGCGCAAGTCGAGCAGGCCGAGGCCAGCTATGACGAACAATTGGCTGCCTACCGTCAGACGGTGCTGGATGCGTTGAAGGAAGTGGAAGATGCCTTGTCTGAACGCAATGGCCTGGAGCTGGAGCAAGCCAGCCAGGCGCGTTCTCTGGCCGCGGCACGCGAGTCCTTGCGGCTGACACGCAATCAGTTTGATGCCGGTCTGGTGGATTTTCTGAGTCTGGCCCAAACCCAGGCCACGGCGCTGTCGGCCGAGCGGCAGGCTTTGGACCTGGAGTCTCAACGCCTGCGGGCGGCGGTCAAACTGATGGTGGCCTTGGGCGGTGGCTGGGATGTGACGACAGGTCTGAGTCCCGAAGAGCCGAACGCGGTGGAAGCTGATCCAGCCGCTAAAGCAGAATAGGTTCGGCCTGACCTACACTAATCTGACCTGACCCGATCCAATCTGGTCTTAATCAAGTTTGGTTTAGTTTGGTTTGATGTGGTTCGGCGTTGGCTGAACTTCTTGGCGCTTGGTTTGGTTTAGTTTGGCCGTTTCATCGTGCTCTCCGGCCTGGCTGGGCCGGAGCTTCAACGCCCGGTTTGCCCCGTATGGACCAAGTAAAGATTGGACTACCTCCCAAGCTTGGGGCTGCAGTTTGCTTGCTTAGCGTTCAACAGCGGCTCATTCCTTGCTTGATATGGCGTGGAAACCGCCTCAGTCCTGGTCCATCCAGGCATACAGCCCGTCAACCCATTCCTCGCCGTCGGCCAAGCCCAAGGTGGCGTGGATCTCTTCGGCCCGCTGGTACAAGTCATCAAAGTCAATTTGTGGCGGGTCAGCAAAAGCCAGGGCGACCAGATTGCCATCGTGCGTTTCAGGTAACCAGACTACGGCCGGGAAGCTTTCTTGAAGCGCATGCAGATTGCGCGCATGGACCAGTTCCGAGCCCAGCAAATTCACCGTTAACAGTCCTTGTGGCCCCAGAGCCTTGCGGCAGGCCTGATAGAAAGCTGCGCTTTCCAGGGCAGGGTGTTCGGCCTGGTCGGAGTACACATCAATTTGCAGCACATCCAGCTCGCCGTAGACGGCATCCAGGTAGTCCAGCGCGTCTACCGTGTGCACGTTCAGGCGTTCGTCGTCGGGCGGCAGGTTAAACAGCAGGCGACTGGCCTGCACCACTTCCGGGTTGATTTCCACGGCGTCGATGCGCGCCTGGGGGAAGTGCTGGTAGCAAAAGCGTGTCAGGCTGCCTGCGCCCAGGCCAAGCTGGGCAATACGACGTGGATCGGTCTGGAACAAGGTCCAGATCATCATTTGGCGAATGTAGTGCAGCTCTAGCTGATCGGGAGCATCCAGACGCATGGCACCTTGCACCCAGGCAGAGCCCAGGTGCAGGTAGCGTACGCCTTCATGTTCTGAAATAGTGACGTGTGGCGTCATGCCGGGTCGTTGTCCAGCATGTGGCGTATACCGGCAATACCGTGTGCACCGTGGTTGCGGGCGTCAGCCAAGGTCCTGGCCGATTGCCCGCCTATGGCAAACACTGGCAGGCCAGCTTGTTCCGCCAGGCTGGCGAAACGGGCCCAGCCCATGCCTGGATCGCCGGGATGGGAGGAGGTTTCCAGGACATGGCCCAGAACCAGAAAGTCCGCCTGGATTTTGCGGGCTATTTCAATATCACTTTCATTGTGCGTGGACATGCCGATCAGGCCTTTGCTGATCGCGGGAAATGTCGTCAGGGTGTCGTGGCATTTCGCGGAAAGGGATTGGGCGTCGCTGGCGCGCAAATGCACACCATCGGCATGGTCCCACCAGCTCTCGGGGTGCAGGCTATTGACCAGGCAGCGCGCTTGGTAGCGCTGGCACAGGTTCACAACTTGCAGGAACGCCTGGTGCAAATGGAATTCGGCATCGGGCCGTGCAGCCCAGGCTGGCTCACGAAACTGGACCAGGGCCGGGCCTTGTTGCAGGGCTTGTTCCAGTTGTTCCAGATAGGCGGGTAAGCGGGCCGGCTCGTCGATGTTGGTAATCAGATAGCGTTCGGGCAGTTGCAGCCATTTAAGTGGCGGTTCGGTAGCAGGCAGTACAGGGCCGACTTCCAAAGGACCTTCAGGGTTGACCCAGGCAAGCTCTTGGCCTTCCAGGCACTGGGGTTCGCCTTCCCATTCCCGCACCAGGCAGAAAGAGAGTTTGACGAAATTCTTGGGGTATTCGTGTGTATAGGTAACCCAGGGGTGTGCGTGGGTGGTTTCAATGCCGAGTTCTTCGCGCAGTTCCCGTACCAGCGCCTGTATGACGCTCTCGCCCGCCTCAATCTTGCCGCCTGGCAGTTCCCACCAGCCCGGCCAGGGTTTATCGGCTGGGCGTTTTCCCAGTAGCACTTGGCCGTGTTGGTTCAGTAAAACGCCAACGGCCACTTCCAACGTGGGTTTAGACATGTCTAGCGGTCCAATCTCTAGCAAATTGACGTGCTACCCGGCCGGAGCGAGAGCCACGTTCCAGAGCCCATTGCAAGGCTTCCATACGCGAGCTTTCAATGTGTTCTGCAGGGCAACCCAAAGCGCCAAGCCAGTAATACACAATGTCCAGGTAGTCGTCTTGTTTAAAGGGGTAAAACGACAACCATAGTCCAAAGCGCTCGGACAGGGATACCTTTTCTTCAACGGCTTCACCGGGGTGGATCTCGCCGTCTGCAGACGTGGAGGCACTCAGGTTCTCTTTCATGTACTCGGGCATCAGGTGACGTCGGTTGGACGTGGCGTAGATCAGTACATTGTCGCCAGGGGAGGCCAGCGAGCCGTCCAGCACGGATTTAAGCGCCTTGTAACCGGCTTCACCTTCTTCAAAGGACAGGTCGTCGCTGAAGATGATGAAGTGTTCGGGGCGGGTGCTGATCAGGTCAATGATGTAGCCCAGGTCGCCCAGATCGGATTTGTCCACTTCGATCAGACGCAGGCCCTGATCGGCAAATTTGGCCAGCATGGCCTTGACCAGCGAGCTTTTGCCCGTACCGCGAGCACCTGTCATCAAGACGTTATTGGCCGGTTTGCCTGCCAGGAAATGGCGGGTGTTGCGCTCAATAATGCCCTTTTGGCGTTCGATATGATGCAGGTCTTCGGTCTGGATGGTGGCTACGTGCTGGACACCTTCAAGCCAGCCGCGCGAACCATTGGTACGCCAGCGAAAAGCAATGGAATCCCAGTTGATAGGGGGTGGAGCAGGGGGCAGCCAGGCTTCCAGTTGAGCGAGAACCCGCTCGGCCCGGCTGATCAGGGTACTAAGGTCTTGCGAACTCAAGACAGTCTCCGTTTCAGGTTGAAATGCTTATTATCGCTAATTTGGCCCCTTTTTCTGTGATCACTGTTGTGCTTGACGCGTAACAATAGGCCCAAAGCGATTCAAAATCGTATAATCATCAAGTTACGGTTGGCCGATAGCGGCCCCCTCCCTTACTCGTCCGGAATTCTGTTTTGAACCTGTCCACCCTGATTGAACCTATTGCCGACGACATGAAGGCTCTTGATGTCGTCATTCGTGAGCGCTTGAATTCGGATGTGGTGCTGATACGCACAATCGGCGAATACATCGTTAGTGCTGGCGGCAAGCGCATGCGTCCTGCGCTGCTGTTGCTGGTAGCCCGCGCGCTGGCTTATCAGGGGAGCACGCACCATCTGTTGGCAGGTGTGGTGGAGTTCATCCACACCGCCACCTTGCTGCACGACGATGTGGTCGATGAATCCGATATGCGACGCGGTCGCCACACGGCCAATGCGGTCTACGGTAATGCCGCCAGCGTGCTGGTTGGCGACTACCTGTACTCGCGCTCCTTCGAGATGATGGTGCAATCGAACTCCATGCCGGCCATGGCCGTGCTGTCGGCAGCCACCACGGTGATCGCCGAAGGCGAGGTTTTGCAGCTGCTGAACGTACACGACCCGGACGTTTCCCTGGAACGTTATCTGCAAGTCGTACGCTATAAGACAGCCAAGCTGTTTGAAGCGGCGGCGCAAGTGGGGGCGATTGTGGCCGGTGCTTCGCCTGAAATGGAAGAAGCCATGGCCGCCTATGGCCGCCACCTGGGTACCGCCTTCCAATTGGTTGACGACGTGCTCGATTACACCGGTGATGCCCAGGCCTTGGGCAAGAACGTGGGTGACGATCTGCGCGAAGGCAAACCCACCATGCCACTGATCCGTGTCATGGAAGTTGGCACACCCGAGCAGGTTCAACTGATCAAGTCGGCCATTGAAACCGGTGATGCGGATTTTGCCGCTGTTGCACAGGCTATCGAGCAAACCGATGCTTTGGCCTATACCCGTGAAGCGGCCAAGGCAGAAGCCCAGCTGGCTGTTCAGGCCTTGGCTGATGTTCCCGAGAGCGAATTCAAGCAGGTATTACTGAGCTTGTGCGCGTTTTCCATCGAGCGCGACCGCTAAGTCTCCAGCTTTTCCCAACCCGCCACATGGCGGGTTTTTTTGTAATAAAGCGGGCCGATTCAGGGAAATTGGCGTCATTAGGCGCCTGTTCATGTTATTTTTCTCGGTTTTACTACGCTGTTGGTGGTCATGCCTTTGTCCCACAAGGACGAAGTAGCGACGATAGACATGCCTATTTGAACAAATTGGTTTGAAGCCTCTGTCAGACACAAAGGTGCAGGCCCCTTATTCCAAAGATGTAAGGAACGGATAGATGAACATTCAGCTCGATATCGCGCAAACGGTAGGTTTGGCGGCTGTTTTTCTCGTGCTGGGAGAATATATAAAGAATCGCGTTGCTGTATTGGCCCGCTATTTTATTCCCAGCCCCATTATCGGCGGATTGATTTTTGCCTTGATTGCCTTGGTTGGACATCAGACCGGCTCGTTCAACTTTACGTTTAACGACGATATACGCAATTTCTTGCTGATGGCCTTTTTCACGACCATCGGTTTTTCAGCCAGCTTCGAGTTGCTGAAAAAGGGTGGTCTGGCCGTTGCTTTGTTCCTGGGCTGCGCGGTTGTCCTGATTATTTTGCAGAACGTGATGGGCGTGACCTTGGCGACCCTCATGGACGCCAATCCCTTGCTGGGTCTGGCCGCCGGTTCGATCTCCATGACGGGGGGCCACGGTACTTCTGCTGCCTTTGGTCCAATGCTGGAAAATGCTGGTGCTGTTGGGGCTTTGCCTGCTGCCATTGCCGCTTCGACATGGGGGCTGGTAATGGGTTGTGTCATCGGCGGCCCCTTGGGCAAGCGCCTGATGAAAAAATACAATATCGACGGTCCTGCTCCACACCGTCGTCATCGTCGTCAGCACGAAGGCACAGATGCGCCTCATGCGATGGAGACTACGGTCAAGCAAACCGTTCAGGCTGATGATGGCGGCTTTGAAATGCCGGTATACGCCGTAGTGCTGCTGTCTATAGCGATTGGTGTGGGCAGTGTCATCATTGAATGGCTGGGCGATCGTGGCATTGTCTTGCCTGCTTACCTGGGCTCCATGCTGGTGGCGGCCATCATCCGTAACGTGATCGACTGGCGTCGTTACCGCTTGCCGGAAAAAGAGTTTGAGATCATCGGCAATGTGTCGTTGGCTTTCTTCCTGGTCATGGCGCTGATGGTGATGAAACTGTGGGAGCTGGCTCAAGTGGCAGGTCCGCTCTTGGTGATCCTGATTGCCCAGACTGTCATGATGTTCTTCTTTGCCAGCTACGTGACTTTCAAGGTCATGGGCAAGGACTACGATGCTGTGGTGATGTCGGCTGGCCATTGTGGTTTTGGCATGGGTGCAACGCCTAACGCCATGGCGAATATGCAGGCCTTCACGGAAGATAATGGTCCATCACGCAAAGCCTTCTTTGTGATTCCTCTGGTGGGCTCCTTGTTCATCGACTTCTTCAATGCCGTGATCATTACCGGCTTTGTGAACTTTTTGACGTAAGCGCGCAAGGTTCAGGCCGCGCCGTTCGGCGCGGCAGTGTCTCGTGGCAGGGCCCTTGGGCGTCACGGACAGGGGGTGTGTGGATTTTGCTCGGGACGGCTTGGGCAAAGGCGATGCCCGAACCTTAGCGTACGCCGTTTTTTGATGGGCAAGATGGCAAGACCACCTCTGTAAACGATCCGTTCAGGCTTTGTTAAGCACATCCCTTAAGGCCTCGGACAGTTCAGGGTGACGCCAACTGAAACCTGCTTGCTGGGCGCGTTGCGGAATCAGTCGTTGTCCGCCCAGCAGCAGAACAGACATCTCTCCCAATGCCAGCCGTAGCACCCAGGCCGGGGCATGAAACAGGGCTGGCTTGCCCAGCTCTTGCGCCAGGATGCGGGTGAACTCCGCATTGCGCACAGGCTGCGGCGCACACGCGTTATAGGGGCCTTCACAGCTTTGACTGTGCAAAAGGTAGTCGATGAGAGCGACCTGGTCTTCAATGTGTATCCATGGCATCCACTGCTGACCATCACCTAGTCTGGCACCCAATCCTAGCTTGAACGAGGGGAGCAGCCGAGCTAGCATCCCGGCGTTTCTGGCCAAGACGGGCGCGGTGCGCAGCAAGACCACGCGCGCCCCCCACTGGCGAGCCTGTTCAGCCTCTTGCTCCCAGGCCACGCAAAGTTGGCTCCCAAAGTCCTTGTTGCCGGGTGCGCTGGCCTCAGTCAGTTGCTGTTCGCCGCCATCCCCGTACCAGCCTACCGCGGAGCCCGAGATCAAGACGGGGGGCACCGACGCTTGTCGCCCCATCCAGTCCACCAGACGGCGTGTCAGATCGACCCGACTTTGCCATAGAAGCTGGCGCCGTGCCTCAGTCCAGCGTTGATTGGCAATGGGAGCTCCGGCCAGGTTGATGACCGCGTCAAACGGCGCGCTGCCATTGAGCTCGTCCAGCACCGCGATACCCGTTGCGCCTGGGCACAATTGGGGGACTTGCTGGGGGTTTCGGCTCCACACCCAGAGTTCGTGGCCGTATTGTTGCCAGTGTTGGCAAAGGGCCTGTCCAATGAGGCCCGTGCCTCCTGTCAGAAGGATGCGCATGGAATTCTCCGTGTGTGAAGGTGAGCAAAGAACTTACCAAGGCAGTCCGTGACCATTGTAGGCCCAGAAACCACCACTGTCCTTTGAGCTGAGTGTGTCTAGCGTGGCCAGCAGGGCTTGCGCCGCATCGGCAGGCGGGCGGCCGATTTGAGCGCCCCGAAAGGGCGCCGACAAGGCTGAGGTAACAGTGCCCGGGTGCAGCGCTCGTGTCTGGGGAGCAACGGTGCAAAATGGGCCAGTACCAGGGCCGGGCCTATCGCGTTGGTGCTAAAGTTGGCCATCAGGTGGGCGGCATTCAGATCGGCCAAGCGCTTTTCAGGACCCCCGGTAGGGCTACTGAGCATGCCGGTGGCAAGCACGATGAGATGCCAGGGTCCTTGTGTGCTCAAGGTTTGGGCCGCTGTGGCAATCGTCTCGGGCTGATCGAAGTCCAGGGCGGGTGTGCTGCGCCGATGCAGGCTAACCAGCTCGCCGCAGCGAGGATCGGCGGCCAGCTGGGCGGTCATGGCGCCGGAGCTGCCCAGGATAAGGGCACGGTAAGCGGTGGGCAGGGATTGCATGTCATGCCTCGGTCAGTGTGGGTGGCTTACAGAGTATCCAGGTTCTTGCGCAGTTGCCCTGCGTGGGTGCGTAGGGCAACTTGTTGCTCGGGGGCCATTTTCTGCCATTGGCGATACATCAATGCCATCCGTCCCGCGCCTCCCAGTTCTTGGGCATTGCAGGCAAGGAAATCCCAGTACAAGGCATTGAAGGGGCAGGCGTGTGGCCCTGTTTTCTCCTTGGGCTTGTAGGCACAACCCTGACAGTAGTCGCTCATGCGTTGTAAATAGGCGGCGCTGCTGATGTAAGGCTTGGTGGCGATCAGGCCACCGTCGGCATACTGACTCATACCCAGTGTATTGGGCAGTTCCACCCATTCAAAAGCGTCAATATAGATGCCCAGATACCAGCGGTGGACAGCAGCCGGGTCGAGTCCGGCCAGCAGAGCAAAGTTGCCAATCACCATCAGGCGCTGGATATGGTGAGCATGAGCGCTGTGCAAGGACTGCTGAATGCACTGTTTCAGGCATCGCATGCGGGTGTTCCCAGTCCAGAACCAGTGCGGCAGTGGCAAATCATGCCCGAATGCATTGAGGCTTTCGTAGCCCGGCATGTGAGCCCAGTAGATGCCGCGTACGTATTCGCGCCAACCCAGGATCTGGCGTGTAAAGCCTTCCACGGCAGCCAAGGGGGCCTGTTCCTCTCGCCAGGCCCGTTCGGCCCGTTCCAGCACCTCAAGCGGGTGGAGCATTTTGACGTTCAGGGCGAACGAGAGCAGCGAGTGAAACAGCCGAGGAGCTCGGCTGGACATGGCATCTTCGTAGTCGCCAAAATGCGGCAGAGCATGGGTGATGAAGGCCTCCAGACAGTGCAGTGCTTCCTGGCGGTTCAGCGGCCAGCGAAAGGCGTTGGCCTGGGGATCGCCAAAGCTGGGCACATCACAACGCTGCAGCTTTTCCCAAAGCACACTGTGGTCGTGGCAGGGCCGCCAGTCGGTGGGTTCAGCCGGAGTGCCGGGCCAGGGTTTGCGATTCTCATGGTCAAAGTTCCACTTGCCACCGACCGGCTGCTCATGGTCGTCCAGCAGCAACCGGTACCGGCGACGCATACGGCGATAGAAATGCTCCATCAGCCATTGGCGTCGACCGCGCATCTGGGTCGCCAGCTCATCGCGGCGGCTCAGAAAGTGTTCACTATCCACCCCTGAGCAACTCAGGGACTGCGTGTCTGCCCACTGTTGCAATTGAGTATCCAGTCGCCATTCGTCGGCTTGTTGCCATTGCACCTGGTGGACACCGTAATGCGCCGCGAGCGCCGTCAGGTTGCCGGTGATGGAGTGACGGTTGCTGGGGTCTTCAAAGGTCACATAACGCACACGATGGCCAGCGGCTCGCAACTGCTGCGCAAAGTCACGCATTGCAGCGAAAATGGCCAGAATTTTCTGTGCATGATGCAAGACATAGTCGGTTTCCTGACGCACCTCCATCAGTACATAGACCACCTGACTGTCCACCTGTTGGAACCAGCTGTGCTGTGGGTTGAGCTGGTCGCCTAGTATCAGGCGCAGAGTGTGGGCGCGGTAGTGCGCGGGGTGTGCTGTCTCCATGTGCGGCTGCGTTTACATTCCAGTGACACGACGTACCGCCGAAAAGTACCAGCTATCGGGCAGGCATCGCATGAGCTTTACCCAGCGGGTAAAACGACGGGGGAAGTTCATTTCAAACTGTCCCTGTTTCCAGCCATGCAGGATATGACGGGCTGCTTCTTCTGGGGTGATGAGCGCGGGCATCTTGAAGCTGTTCTGGACGGTCAGCGGGGTGTCTACAAAACCGGGGTTGATAATGGAAATGCCCAGTCCCAACGGGTGCAGATCCAAATAGAGGTTCTCCGCCAGATTATTCAGTGCGGCTTTGGTGGGCCCATAGGCCAGGGACATTGGCAGCCCGCGGTAGCCCGCCACGCTACCCACCAGGGCCAGGTGGCCGCGTCCGGCCTCAAGCAGCATCGGGATGACCGCATCGAGCAGATGCAGCGCGCCCACATAATTGACTGCCAGATGTTTCTGCATCTCCAGAAGATTGAACTCGGTCGCCCGTTGGGGCAGGTACCTGCCTGCGCAATACAGCACCAGATCGGGCGCCATATCGACGCAGGCTTGTACTTTCAGCTTGGCCGCAGCCAGCGTTTCAGGTTCGGTGACATCCAGCGGGACGACGACAAACCTCTCCCGGCCTTGGGCCAGCTCGTGCAGCGCATCGGTGTCTCTGGCCGAGACGATGACCTGCGCGCCTTGCGCATGAAGCGCCTCCGCGGTGGCTCTGCCTATGCCTGATGAGGCACCGACAATCCAGGCGTATTTTCCTTGCCAGTGACTGAGCGGCGGATTGAGTTTTGCGTGTAGCAGTGTCATCACACTTACTCCTTCATGAAGGACAGTGTCACATCCCCCAGATGAACGCCGAATTTGCTCATGGCAGCGCGGTTGAGCATGGTGCGGCCATCCATCAAGTACATCCAGTCATCCATGTTCACGTTCCAGACCTTGCCGTCCACCGGCAGTGCCAGCACGTAATTCCAATGAAAGGCGTTGCCAGCGGTCTGGCCCTGGGCCTGGCCGACCACATCGTCAGCGCGTCCGCTGTAGCGGCCATCACCCAGATGCTTCAAATGCCAGATCCGTTGCTGAGTGGTGCCATCGCTGTAGACAAAGTGCTCGTCTAGCACGCCTTCATCGCCCTTCCAGGTGCCCGTCATGCGCACGGTAAAGCGCTTGACCACTTTGCCGGAACGGTCTGTGAACAGGCCGTGGGCGGTTAAGGGGCCATTGAAATATTGACGCAGGTCCAGTTCAGGGCGTTCCTGGGCATAGTCCTGGACCGTGGGTCCCACGCATCCGGCCAGTGTGCCCATGAGTGTCAGTCCCAGGGCAACGCGCCGCCAGGGCAGGGTTGAGACAAGGCTGTTTGTCAGTTTCATATCAGTCTCCAGGATGAGTGCAGATGCTCGGCGCGCCACAGGCCAGCCCACGCCAATAGTTTGAACAGGCAGGGAAGGCCCCCATAAGCCCAGGCCAACGCCTGCAGGCCAGACGGGTCGCTTGTGCCGCTCTGGTAACCCAGGGCGGAAAGAAGGGGCAGGCACAGACCGGCTGCCAAGGCTAGGTTGAGCTTGGCAGCACAAGTCCACCAGCCCAGATACCGTCCTTCGCCCGAGCCGCCCTGACCGGATTCATGGATGACACCGGTCAGCAGGGCGCCTGGCAAGGCCAGATCCGCGCCCAGAGCCAGCCCGCTTGCCAGGCAGATAACGAGGAAGGCGTCACCGTCGCTGGCATCAAGCCAGGGTGTCAGGGAAAAGGCGACAACGCTTGTCAGCATGCCGGCCCGCCAACTGGGTGCCAGTCCCCAGCGCGAGACAGCCCGTACCCATAAAGGCAGCCCTGCCGCGGCGGCGCCGAAATAGCACAGAAGAAAGAGCGGCTGCATCTCCGGGGCCTGCAGGCGGTCTGCCACGAAAAAGGGCAACAAGGTAGCGGGTATGGCGGCGGCTACGCCGTTGAGCATGAAGACGAATAACAGCCTGCGGAAACTGGCATCAGCCCAGGGTGAGGTGCTTGATGCAGAACTGCTGTGCCCAAGTGCATAATCCATGGGGTGGGCGGTAGCGAGCGGCAGGCGATGTAGCCCGAACAGGCCTATGGCCAAGGCTAGAAAAAGCACGACACTGGTCGCATCAAAGCCTAACCAGGTGGGCAATACGCTGGCCAGCAAGACACCAAGAAGCGTGGCGCCTTCACGCCATGCGGTGACACGCGCACGCCAATTGGGATCACCACCCCAGCGAGTCCCCCAGGCCTGATGCAAGATGCTTACGGCGCTATAGGCCAAGGTGCATACCAGCAGGCTGAGTGCCAGCCAGATCAACATCTCTTGTGGGTCACCTTCGGGAGGATGCCACAGTGCTGCAAAACCCAAGCCCATAATCATGCTGCCCAACAAAGCGGCCAGCCAGGCCTGGCCCAGGCCTCGATGCAAAAGACGATCGGCCAGCCTTCCCAGCGCAGGGTCTAGCACCGCGTCAACGGCTCGGGTAGCCAGCAGCACGGCGCCCAGGCCCGCCAGCGGCACCCCGGCCACCGCCGCGTAGTAATGCGGCAGGTTCACATATAAAGGGAGCGACACGAACGACAGCGGCAGGCCAAGACTTCCATAGGAGAGTCCCGTACGCCAATGCAGCGGCTTTAAGGGGCGGGAGCCTGGGGGGAGCATGGTTGCGCCTTTATCAGCGTTTGCCTAAGAGGGCTGTTCGCAAGCCTGGTGCAGAAGTCTGCTCAGACAGCCAAATTCCGAAAAACAGGCGCGCATACTCTGCGTCCTGAATACGGGCGGTTTCACGTCCATTATGGAAAAAGCGGACATCGCCGGTTCCGTCTGTCACGCCCAGCAGGCGATCTTGTGCCAGGACATCCGGAAAAGCCTTTTTCATCAGGAGCAGCCATTGGCGAGCCTGCTGCTCGGAGAAACTGCCCACACGCCGCATTTCGGCAACTGAACGCTCGGCAATGGCTTCGCCTTCCAGTTTGCGGTCATAGATCAGCTCCAGGGCGAAGGGCTGGCGTGCATACTCTTTGGGCTCGAAGTCCGGCATTGCCCACAGGCGCGCCTCGTAAACCCGCAGTCCAAAAAAGCGCATGGGACCACTGCCAACAAGATGGGCAGAGGGCAGGGTGGAGCGCAGCTCCTGGGGGACAGCCGCTGCGGCCGCCGAGAGATTAGGGGTCATGGCAATAAGGGTAGGGGCGAGAAGGCTGATGCCCACGATCAGGGCCTGGCGTCGTCGAATATCAGTCATGGTCAGGCCTTCTCAGGGTGAACTGGACTACATCGGTGTTGCCCATATCAAAGGCAGCCTCGCAATAGGCCAGATAAAATCGCCAGATGCGAACAAAGCGCTCGTCAAAGCCCTGGCTGCGGACTGCATCGAGCTTTTGCTCAAAAGCCTGACGCCAGCGTCGGAGTGTTTCGGCGTAATCCTTGCCAAAGCTCATTGCTCTGACCACGGTCAGGCCAGCTCGCTGGGCCTCGCGCTCGAAGGCCGTGACACTGGGCAGCAGCCCTCCGGGAAAAATGAATTGCTGGATAAAGTCGGAGGAGTGCAAATAACGGGCAAAAAGGTCTTCGCGCAGGGTGATGGATTGCACGCAGGCATAGCCGCCCGGTTTGAGGCAATCATGCAAAGTCTTGAAGTAGGTGCGCCAGTATTCATGCCCGACAGCTTCGAACATTTCAATGGAGACAATGGCGTCAAAGGGCTGCGCCGCGTGTTCTTTCGCCAGATCCCGGTAGTCCTGATAACGCAGATCAACCTGTTCCTGCAGGCCGGCTTTGCTTATGCGCTGCATGCCCCAGTCAAGCTGTTCGCGTGACAAGGTGACCCCTGTCACCTGCGCGCCGAACTCCGTGGCCGCTGTCTGGGCAAGCGCTCCCCAGCCACAGCCAATTTCCAGCAGTCGTTGCCCCGGCTGCAGTCCCGTCTCACGCAGCGCCCGTCTGGTTTTTGCGCCTTGAGCCTGCTCCAGATCAGCCTCGTGCAAGGCCGAGCCGTCAAGACCTTCGAACCAGGCAGCGCTGTAGCTCATGCTTGGGTCCAGCCAGAGTCGATAAAAGTCGTTGCCCAGATCGTAGTGAGCATGAATGTTTTTAGCGCTGCCCGCCCGCGTGTTGCGGTGAAGCATATGGCGCAGTCTGAAGCCCAGTCGAGCCCACCAGTGACCGTACACCAGTTGTTCCAGGTGATTGCGGTTGCGGATGCACAGACGCAGCAAGCCGCTTAGGTCATCGGTGTCCCATTGACCTTCTATATAGCCTTCCGCAAAGCCAATGTCGCCCGAGCTCAAGATGCGGTCCAGCGCCTCCCACTGCCCGATTGCGCAGCAGGCGTCGGGTTCCACTGCATTTTGCTTGGGAAAATGCCGCACTTGCCCATCGGGCAACTGAAGCTCCAACTGGCCATGAGGCAAATGCGTCAAGAGCTTCAGGACGCGGTTCGCGTGAGGTGACAAGTCGCTGCTTGCTGTTGCGGACTTGCTCAAGAGAGTGGCGGTGCTTGTATTCATCGTGTGACAGAGCGCTTGGGCGCTGGTGGTTTGCGATGGAAGGGAAGCCGCTTTGCCCACAGGCGTAGTGCTTGCCAATGGATGCGAACAATGACCCCCAGGGTCATCAGCGGTGTGCCAAAAAATGCCCTGCGTACGGTAGCCGCATTCAGGGGGTGTAGCGTTCCTTGAACACCTGTGCGTAACAGGGGGCCTGCGTCGTCGTACAGATCGACGAGCGCCAGGTTGGTAGTTTCATTGCGCGAGAATCGAAAGCGATACTCGCCGTGGGTTTCGCAAAACGGGGAGACATGAAATTGCTTGCTGGCAACTTGTTCGCAATCCCAGCCCAGATGCGGCCCTGCCAGGAGATAGGCATGACGCTCACCGAAGGTGTTGTTGACTTCGGCCAGAATCGCCGCCAGCGAACCGTCGGCCCGATGGGCGTACCAGAAGCTCACGGGCTTGAAGACATAACCCAGGACGCGCGGAAAGGTATGCAGCCAGATCTCGCCATCCGCATCCTCAATACCTTCCTGCTCTAACAGAGATTCAAACCAGGCCAGAGCGTCATTACCGCCATTGCCATGATCGCTGTCATGAAAGCTGATCCAGCCGCGTTGGTTGCGGCGCAGGACGGGGACTGGGTGTTCCCGCAGGCTACGCATGGGAAGCAGCAGGAAATAACCAGGGTAATGAAAGGCGTGCTCGACTGGCCGCAGCCGCCGATGCCAGATATGACCAAAGCCAATGAGAGCGGAGGCATTCATACGGTTTCCTCCTGCCTGAGATCAGTGTTGGCCGCCTGCTCTGCACGGTTCAGGGACAGCAGAACCTGGTCAGCGGCGCTCAGACCCGAACGCAAACCGTCCTCGTGAAATCCGTAGCCGCACCAGGCACCGCAGAACCAGGTCCGGCGTTGGCCCTGCAACTTTTCAAGCTGTTGTTGTGCCAGGATGGCGGCATGGTCAAAGACTGGGTGGCTGTACGTAATGCGCGCATGTACCTTGTCCGCGGCTATGGGACGGGCCGGATTGAGCGAGACCACGACGGCTTGCTGCCAGGGCAGTGGCTGAAGGCGGTTGATGAGGTAATGCAGGCAAACTCCGGTTTCCTCTGAAGCCGCCGAGCTGGCGCGTTCATAGTTCCAGGCCGCCCAGGCGGCTTGGCGCTGTGGCAAGACGGCAGTGTCGGTATGCAATACGGCTTCATTGGCTTGATAACGAATGCTGCCCAGCACGGCACGCTCTGTCTGGGTTGCGTCCTGGCCCAGCAGGCGCAATGCCTGATCACTATGGCAGGCCAGCACGACAGCATCGAACTGCTCGGTACCGTGAGGCATTTCTACCATGACGCTTTGGGCTTCACGTTTAAGGCTGAACACAGGGGCGTTCAATCGGATTTCGTGGCGGCCGTCCTCTTGCAGTCGCTCAATCATGCGGCGTACGTAGCGTTGAGAGCCGCCTCGAACGGTGTGCCACTGGGGACGGTTGGTGATCTGGATTAGTCCGTGATTGTGACAAAAGCGAATCAGGGTAGCGACGGGGAAGCGGAGCATTTGATCGGTCGGACAAGACCAGATGCTGCCAATCATGGGCAACAGGTAGTTGTTGCGAAATGTGCTGCCAAAGCCATGCAGATCCAGAAAGGTTTCTATGGGCGTATTGAGTTGTGACTCAAGCTGGCGCTGGGCGATATCCGTCGTCAGACGATTGAAGCGCAAAATTTCCAGCAACATGCCAATAAAGCGTGGGCTTATCAAGTTCCTGCGCTGTGCAAACACGCTGCCTAGAGAGCTACCGCTCCATTCCAGCCCCGGTCTGCCATCAGGGTGGGGAATCTGCACGGAGAAGGACATCTCCGAGGGGGCGGTCTCTACCTCCAGCTCCTTGAATAGCTTTGTGAGCAGGGGATAGGTGCGGTGGTTGAACACCAAAAAACCGGTATCCACCCCGTGGCTAATACCATCCAGGCTGAGCTCGACAGTATTGGCATGTCCGCCGAAATAAGAGTTGGCTTCAATCAGACAGACGCGATGCGTGTCTTGGGAGTGAGCAAGACGATAGGCAGCGGCCAAGCCGGATATGCCCGAACCGATTACAGCGATACGACGCATGGCAGCTCCTTAGGGTGTTGCGCAGGAGGTTATGAACCGGAAAGATCAAACAGTGAACTCATTAGTTCAAACTATAAACCTTAAATAATATTTTTGCACTATTTGGTATGCAAGATGATCTCATTCGTCCTAAAATAGAACTCATGAACGCTCGATCCTCAATCAAAGAACAAATCCAGCGCGTACGCGTAGAAGCCATCGTGACCGCTGTTAACCGTCTTTTGGCGACCAAAGGCTACGATGCCATGACGGTCGACCAAGTCGCCGCCGAGGCAGGCATGGCCAAGGCCAGCCTATATAAGCTGTTTACGTCCAAGGAAGAATTGGCCGCTGCGGCGATGGTGGGCGTGCTCGATCGCGCCCTGGCTTTTGTGGATGAGCTGCGCAAACAGGCTCAGGATGCTGCAGAAGCAGGCCAACCCATTACGGCGATTGATCAGCTCAAATCTGTGGTGCGCTGGACGATGGATACCCAGTTGCAAGGGGAAATGCCGTCGCTGCCCGCGCAGAACTCAAGCCTTAGCGCCTCGCTCCAGTCAAATGATGAGTACATGGATCGCCTGATTGCCTTGAGTAATCGTCTGAGCACCTGGATTATCGAGGCGCAGACGGCAGGCAGCCTGCAATCGGGTCTGCCAGTCGAGCTGGTGCTCTACACCTTGTTTGCGCGTGCATGTGACCCTGTGGTGAGCCTTCTCAAAGAGTCGGGGCAGTACACCCACGAGCAGATCATTGAATGGGTGAGCAGCACCACCTTTGATGGTCTGGCAGGTTCGGGCCGTACGTCCTTGGCACAGTAAGACAGTCTCCGGAATCCGTCCGGCACCCCCTGCCGGTGTTGGGGACGGAGTGTGAGGGGGGGCTACTTTTCCGATGTGGACATCGTACGTCGCAGCCAGCGCATCAATAAACCCAGCATGGGTAGCTTTTCGTAAAGCTCCTCTGCCGCATCCCAATAATCTCGATGATGGGTCACCCGACCTTGTCCATCAAAGGACAGCGCTGACGCTCCCCGGATGCAGTGTTCAAGATCCGGCTTCCAGCGTTTGATGCAGAAGCGGAACTCCCATTCCAGAAAGGCTCGTTGGTCCTGGACGATCTGCTGCGTAATGACAAAGCGTGGCGAGTGCAACGCTGTAAACATGTGCTCGAAGATGCCGCGGATGGCTGCAACGCCCTCTACCTCATTGAAGGGGTCCTTGAAATGGGCGTCAGGCGCATAGCAGACCTCCAGCTCGGATAGCCGGTCTGGCGTCAGCCCTTGATAAAGATGGACAATGCGGCGCACTGCCGCCGCCATATCTTCGGAACCTGTCGTCAAGTCAGCATTCATTTTTTTGGCCCGAGGGTTCAAGGAGCGATGGGAGACCAGCAGTATAAGGCTCAAGGAAGGGGCAGGAACGTGTGAGCGGAGAATTTTGATGCCTTAAGGACGCTGTTTGCCTTGGCGCAAGGACATGAACCACTGGCTACGTTTCAATGGTGGCTGTCTCTTGGGAGTTCACAATGCAAAGTCGTGTAGCGGGAACCGTGCTGTTAGCGGCCATCTTGGCCGGATGTTCGGCTGGGGAGTCCAGCAATCCGTCCGCTTTGCCCGAACTGGTGGAAGTGGCTGGCCCGGCCCGTGAGCTCATGCAGGCTGGCGAGTACTTGCTCGATGGCCGCCTGGTCGCGTCCGATACGGTGATGTATGCCCCGGCCCCGACCCTGAAAGCGATGAAATATCAAGTCAGCCAGTACGAGTACGATCAGTGCGTTCGTGCAGAACGTTGCAAGGCTGCAGATGCAGTGGGTCGAGGGCAGGCCAAGAATATGCCGGTTGTCGGGGTGAGCTGGCAGGACGGACAGGATTACGCTGCCTGGTTAAGCGAGCGTACAGGCAAGACATTCCGTTTGCCGCAGTATCTGGAATGGAGCTATTTCGCCGATCAGAAAGTACCTGAATCGGCGCAGGGTGGGCTGGATGAGAATGAGCAGGCCGCTTTGTGGCTGCAGGAATATCAGGAAAGCTACAAGCGCAAACAGGAGCAAGAGGTGCCCTTGGCGCCTTTGGGGCAGGGCGTTGCCAATGCTTATGGGGTGTTTGATGCGGGTGGGCAGGTGGCTGAATGGACCAATACCTGCCATGTCCGGGTACACCGCATCAGCGTGCCGCGCGCAGAGTCTCGCCTGGAAAACTGCGGTGTCCGTACCCTGGGGGGCGAGCACATTGCGGTGATGCCCGACTTTATTCGCGACCCAAAAACCGGGGCGTGTTCGGTGGGTGTGCCACCGCGTTACTTGGGTCTGCGTCTGGTCACTGAAGACTAAACCTGCGCTTAGCCGCGTTCCAGAACCGCTTGTGCAAACTTGTCCAGGTCCGCAATCGTAATTTGCTTGCGGCCTGCCAGAATCAAACCTTGATGATCCCAGCTGCTGACGACGCGGCTGGCCGTGTACAAGGTGGTTCCGGCCAGGTCAGCCAGATCTTGCCGGGTTACCGGAATACTCAAGGACGTCCCTTGTGCACCGCTTTGGCCCACCTGACGAATCAAGCGCAGCAGGCTGTGAGCCAGTCGCTGCTCCACTTCCAGACTATGAATTTCCAGCAGGCGATCATCGGCATCGCTTAGTCGTTGCGCGACCGTGTCTTGTGCAGAGCTGAGCAGGCAAGGAAAGCGTTGCGTCAGGCTGTCCCAGGACTTTTCAGGCCAGGCCAATGCGGCGCTGGTGGTTACGCTAATGGCGGTTGCCGGATAGTTGCGACGGCGCAGGGCAGGGGCAATGCCAATTACGTCGCCGGGCAAGGCAAAACGTACCAGGAGTTGTGAGCCATTGGGCATGGTGCGTACGACTTTGATCAGGCCTTGCAGCAGAACAAAAAAGTGGTCGCTGCTTTGTTCCTGACGAAAGACCTGGCTGTCCTTGTCGTAGTGGATCAGGCGCCCCTCCTGCCACAGTTCGTTAATGCTGGCTGCGTCCAGCTGGGAGAAAACGGGCAGGCTGGCTAACAAGGAGGGGTAGGATATGTCAGTCATCACTTAAGCTTTCTGAGCGGGTTTTAAGCCCTAGTTTGCTGGCCAGCTTGTGCAGATTGCTGGGGTCTATGCCTAGCTGCCGGGCAGCCTGGCTCCAGTTACCGTCGGTCTCATCCAGAGCTTGCCGGATCAGCTGGCTTTGCAGTTGCTCAACGGACTGACGCAAGGATTGGCGAGGTGCACCAATAGCCGTACTGGTCGTTGCGACAGGCTGGTGGGTAGAAGGTAACAAATTGAGATTATCGGCGCTAAGCGTAAATATTTGGTTACGATCTGGCGCATCGACCAGCAGGCGGATGGTTGCCCGACTGATCAAATGTTCTAGTTCGCGAACATTACCCGGCCAATGATAAGCCAGTAAAGCGGTTTCTGCGTCGGGGGATAAGCGAATTCCGCGCAATCCCAAACGAGAACGGTTGGTTTCCAGAAAGTGGCCTGCCAGCAGCAGAATGTCCTGATGGCGCTCGCGCAAGGCGGGGATCGTGAGGGGGAAAACCGACAGACGGTGAAACAAGTCCGCCCGGAATCCACCTTGGGCGATCTGCTGGCTCAGATCACGATTGGTGGCAGCAACCAGACGTACATTCAATTTGATGGGGTGGTCCGCCCCCAGGCGCTGAATCTCGCCGTTCTGCAAAGTACGCAGCAGTTTGGCCTGTATCGTTAAAGACAACTCGCCGATTTCATCCAGAAACAGGGTGCCGCCTTGGGCGGCTTCAAAGCGCCCGGCCCGATTTTCATGGGCACCCGAGAATGCGCCCTTTACGTGCCCGAATAACTCGCTTTCTGCCAGAGACTCGGGCAGGGCAGCGCAGTTCACGTAGATCAAGGGTTTGTTGTGGCGTGGTGAGCGTTGGTGCAGGCGTTGTGCAAATAACTCCTTTCCCACGCCGGTTTCACCCAGCAAGAGCACAGGCAGCTCGGAGGTGGCCACCGTGTCCAGCAATTGAATGACCTCCAGCAGGGATTTGCTGTTGCCAATGATGGCGGCCGAGTTATTGCGCGACAGGTAATCGGGCGGCAAGGTGGAGAGCAGGCGCAAGCTGCGGTTTTCTTCTTCCAGCTCGCTGATGCGAATTGCGCTTTCCAACACCAGACACCAGTGCTTGAGTTCCACCAGCTTGGAGGCTGAAAACGTCCCTGGTCGCAAGGCATCCAGCGTCAGAATGCCCCAGGGCGTGCCCTGGACTTGCACGGTAATTCCCACGCAATCATGCACCGGTAGGGGCTGGCCCAGCTTGTCATCAAGCAGGCCGTCATAAGGGTCCGGCAGGGCACAGTTGGGTTCAAAGCGGGTCAGGCTGGGGGAGTGCAAAATCCGCGCCAGTCGGGGGTGATCTGCAATGACAAAGTGTCGCCCCAAGGTGTCATGGCCCAGGCCACTGGCCGCCACAATACGCAGCACCGTGTCGTCCAGCTTCAGCAAACCCGCCGCATCACAGCCAAAGTGCCGTGCCAGCAAATGCACCATGCGTTGCAGGCGTAAAGGCCCCGGAATCTCGGTGGCAAGGTCGGCAATCAAGAGATCTAGCATGGGTGAAAAATACCCTTATGGTGAAAAATACCCAGTTTTGTCGAGGTAGTTTATACCCAGGCTGATTGCAATCCTTTGATCTATGTCGTCCAGAACTTGGCACGGTCTTTGCTTTAGATGTTTTGTCATACATTTTTAAGGACTATGACATGACCCCCGACTTAGCAGAACATCGCTACAAGGCGTGTGCTTCGGTCCGTCCCCCGTTCCGGGGCCGTACCCAAACAGGTTTTGACCAGGTAACTGGGTCCTGCCAGGACTTGTTTGGATTGGGTCGTTTGATTCATCAGCGAGACGGAGAAGAAAATGCGTAGCTATAAAAAACTATGGTGGTCCCTGGTGGCAGTCACCATGGTGACCTTTGCCATCCTGGGATGGACAGGTGTGGAGGTGTATCGCCAGGCACCCCCCATGCCCGTCAAGGTAGTCACACCGGATGGCCGTGAGTTTACCTCACAGGAACAGATACATCGTGGCCAGTCCGCCTGGCAAAGTACCGGCGGCATGCAGCTGGGCTCGATCTGGGGGCATGGGGCCTACCAGGCCCCGGACTGGAGCGCCGACTGGTTGCACCGCGAGGCTCTGGCCTGGCTGGATCTGGCTGCCCAGCAAACCTACTCGCTGAACTACGATCAGCTGACATCCAGTCAGCAGGCCACTTTGCGGCAGGAACTGCAGGACGAATACCGTCCCAACCGCATTGATGAAGCGACGGGCGTATTGCAGATCAGCGAACGTCGCGCCAAGGCCATCGATACCACCGCCCAGTATTACATCGACCTGTTTGGCGACGCGCCTGAGCTGAAGTCCAGCCGCGAAAGCTTCGCCATGAAGGACAACACCTTGCCAGAGCTGCAGCGTCGTCAGGACATGACCCGCTTTTTCTTCTGGCTGTCTTGGGCCACGGTAACCGAGCGTCCTGGCACCACCGTCAGCTATACCAACAACTGGCCACATGAGCCTTTGGTGGATAACCATCCTTCCACGGCCAATATTGTCTGGTCCATTGTCAGTATCGTGCTCTTGCTGGCCGGTATTGGTTTGCTGGTCTGGATCTGGGCCTTTACGCACAAAGAAGAGGAAGCCCCTGTTGCACCGGCCACTGATCCGGTTCTGGCTTTCCGCCTGACCCCTTCGCAGCGTGCCCTGAAAAAATATGCCTTCCTGACGGTTGCCCTGTTTGTCATCCAGGTCTTCCTGGGCGGCTTTACGGCGCACTACACGGTCGAAGGCCAGATGTTCTATGGCATAGACGTGTCGCAGTGGTTCCCTTACTCCTTGACCCGTACCTGGCATATTCAGGCAGCCCTTTTGTGGATTGCCAGTGGCTTCCTGACCGCTGGTCTGTTCCTGGTGCCATTGATTAACGGGGGCGAGGATCCGAAGTTCCAGCGTCTGGGTGTGGACGTTCTGTTCGGCGCTCTGGTTGTGCTCTTTATTGGTTCTTTTGCCGGCAACTTCCTGGCCATCAAAAACATCCTGCCCCCCGAGCTGAACTTCTGGTTCGGTCACCAGGGTTATGAGTATCTGGATCTGGGCCGTTTCTGGCAGATCATCAAGTTCATTGGCCTGGCTTTCTGGCTCCTGCTGATGTTGCGTGGCATGTGGCCTGCCTTGCGTCGTGACAAGGGCGACAACCATTTATTGGTTCTGTTGACCATCTCTACCGTGGCCATTGGTCTGTTCTACGGTACCGGCTTGTTCTATGGCGAGCACACCAATATCACCATCATGGAGTACTGGCGCTGGTGGGTGGTTCACCTGTGGGTTGAGGGCTTCTTCGAGGTCTTTGCAACGGTTGCCATGGGCTTTATCTTCCTGACCTTGGGTCTGGTTTCCAAGCGTAGTGCCACGATTGCGGGTTTGGCAGCGGCCTCGCTGTTCCTGGTCGGTGGTGTGCCTGGTACTTTGCACCACCTGTACTTCTCGGGTACGACCACGCCGATCATGGCCATTGGTGCTTCCTTCAGCGCGTTGGAAGTAGTGCCTTTGATCATGCTGGGCTACGAAGCTTTCCATAACTGGAAGATGCAGAAACAAGCCAGCTGGATGAGTGATTTGCGTTGGCCTGTCATGTTCTTTGTGGCCGTGGCCTTCTGGAACATGCTGGGTGCTGGTGTGTTTGGCTTCCTGATCAACCCACCTATCTCGCTCTACTACATCCAGGGTTTGAACACCACGCCATTGCATGCTCACGCAGCCTTGTTCGGTGTGTATGGCTTCCTGTCTCTGGGCTTTGTCTTGCTGGTGGTGCGTTATATCTCGCCCGAGGTTCGTTACAACGATCGCCTGATGAGCTGGGGCTTCTGGACGCTGAACCTGGGTCTGGTGCTGATGATGTTCGTCAGCTTGCTGCCGGCCGGGATTATTCAGGCTTGGGCCAGCATCTCGGAAGGCATGTGGTATGCCCGCAGCGAAGAGTTCATGCAGCAGCCTATCCTGCAATCCCTGCGCTGGTGGCGTACCTTGGGTGACGTTGTGTTCATTGCCGGTGCCTTGATTGTGTTCCAGCAGGTTTGGGTACGTATTTCCGCACGGCGTCGGACAATCTCGGCCAATTCTGCGGGTGCTATCAAAACATCCTGATCTTGTTCCCTCACGCTTTCTTATCTTAAGAGAGAGTCTCTGCAAGAAAACCGCCTTCGGGCGGTTTTTTTCATATTGAACGCAGATTGGTCAAGCAGGGAGCGCACCGCTTGACCAGGTCAGAATAGTGACCTTATGCAAGGTTGTATTTGTAGTCACCTAGGGTTAACGCTGTATTGTGATGATCAATAATGGTTATATATCATAATAATTATCTAATTGAATCAATTGATCAAACACTCAGTTTTAAAAGAGCAAGGAAGGCTGATGAATATTGAACGCACAGAAGAGCAAACCGTGTTGTGTACGGTAGAGGGCCGTATCGCTTGGGTGAAATTTAATCGTCCCGAGAAACGCAACGCCATGAGTCCGCAACTTAATCGTCAGATGATGCGTGTGCTCGATGAACTGGAGTTCCGTGAGGACGTTGGTGTGGTGGTGCTCAGTGGCGAGGGCTCGGCTTGGACTGCTGGTATGGATTTGAAAGAATATTTCAGGGAAACAGAAGCCACTGGCCTGAAAGGGACGCGTAAGGCGCAACGCGAAAGCTACGGTTGGTGGCGCCGACTGCGTTGGTTTCAGAAACCGACGATTGCGATGGTTAATGGCTGGTGCTTTGGTGGAGGCTATGGTCCCTTGTTTGCCTGCGACTTGGCGTTTGCCGCGGATGAGGCCACGTTCGGCTTGTCTGAAATCAATTGGGGTATTTTGCCCGGTGGAGGGGCCTCAAAAGTTGCTGTGGAGTTGTTGTCATTCCGTAATGCGATGTATCACGCCATGATGGGTGAGAGTATTGACGGTCGGACGGCAGCCCAGTGGGGGCTGGTCAATGAGTCCTTGCCCTTGGAGAGCTTGCAAGAGCGCGTGACACAGGTCGCCCGAGTCTTGCTGCAAAAAAACCCGATTGCATTGAAGGCCACCAAGGATGCCATCCGTCGTGTGCAGGAGATGACCTACGACAATGCGGAAGATTATCTGGTGCGTGTTCAGGAGGCGGCCAACAGTTTTGATAACGAAGGTCGCAAAGAAGGTATGCGGCAGTTTTTGGACGACAAAACATACAAACCTGGCTTGGGAACCTACGACCTTTCCAAACAAGAAGCCCGATAAGGGGCACAGCAGGGGGACAGCCTCTTTGGTCTGAAAGAGAGCTGCCACCACTCAATGGGAGACAGCAGTGATAAGGACACAGAGGGTGGCCGCTCAGCGGCCGGATATCGGGCGGCTATTAAGGCCGGGCTCCATAGCTATTGTGGGCGCATCGGCCACACCCGGAGCACTGGGTGCATCGGTACTGGGTAATCTGGAGCGAAACGGTTTTGCCGGCGAGATTTACTTGATCAATCCCAGGCGAGTCCAGATAGCAGGCCGTCCTTGCTTGACATCCGTTGAGCAGTTGCCTGACGGCGTGGATGTGGCTGTATTGGCGATTCCACAAATGGCCGTTCTGGATACCGTTCGTTCACTGGCCAAGCGGCGTGTCGGTGCGGCGATCATCTTTACGGCAGGTTTTGCCGAGGCCGGTATACAGGGGCAAGCCGAGCAAAATGAGATTGCCCGAATCGCGGCTGAGGCTGGCATGGTGATCGAAGGGCCCAACTGTTTGGGGAGTATCAATTATCAGCAAGGTGTGCCATTGACGTTTGTGCAAGTTGACATTCGGCACAAGACGCAGGAACAACAGCCGTGCATTGGGGTGGTGTCGCAAAGCGGTGCGATGATGACGGTGTTGTGCACCACCTTGTCCAGTCGCAACTTGCCCTTGTCCTACGCGGTTTCGACGGGCAATGAGGCGGCCAGTGCTGCGGAGGACTATGTGGAGTTCCTGCTGGAGCAAAGCCATACCCGCGTTATTGCGATGATTGTGGAGCAGTTTCGTCATCCAGAGCGCATGCTGGCAGCGGTTACTCAGGCACGTAGTCAGGGCAAGACGCTTGTACTGCTTCATCCGGGCAAAAGTAGTGCGGCTCGCGCGTCCGCGGCCACACATACCGGTGTTCTGGCAGGCGACTATTCATTGATGCGCACCAAGATGGAGCGTGCGGGTGCTGTTTTTGCTGAAACGCTGGAAGAGCTGGGTGATATCGCCGAGATTGCCATTCGTTGTCCTGCCTTGCCGGCTGCGGGCGTAGCGGTTCTGGGTGAGTCGGGGGCCTTCAAGGCCTTGACCCTGGATTGGGCCGAGGCTCTGCAACTGGACCTGCCGGAGATCAGTGATCAGGACTCACCGCAGCTAAGGTCGGTGTTGCCCGGCTTTGTGGGTGTGAGCAATCCCTTGGACTTGACGGCGCAAGGTTTGGTTGATCCGGACCTTTACTACCGTACTTTGACGGCTTTGCTGAGGGACGAACGCTTCTCCACTCTTGTTGTTGGCCTGATTCAGGGCGATACGGTGACCTGCGGCATCAAAATGCCACCGGTGCTGCGAGCCATACACGACTTGCGTCCCCGAAAAGCCGTGGTGCTTGCCGGATTGGACGAGGGGGCGGCTGTTCCTCCCGAGTTCATTGAGCAAATGCGTAGCCTGGGCGTTCCATATTTCCCCAGTACCGAGCGGGCCTTGCGTGCCGTACAACGTTTGACAGCGTTTCAAGCACGTAGCTTTGACAGTAGTCACAGCGAACCCAAAGCTTTAGTGTTGCCGACAGATCGTACCGTCATTCCTGAATATCAGGCCAAGCAGATCCTGGCCCAAGCGGGCATACCATTTGCCCGTGGAGAACTGGCTACGTGCCTGGAACAGGCGGTAGAGGCTGCCCAGACGCTTGGTTGGCCTGTTGCGCTCAAGGCCCAGTCTGCGCAGTTAAGCCATAAGAGCGATGCAGGCGGTGTCATTCTCAACGTTGGCGACAGGCCATCTTTAGAGCAGGCCTGGAACCGTCTGCATGAGAATGTGGCTAACTACGACGTGAGTATTGTTCTTGATGGTGTGCTGGTAGAAGTCATGGGACGGCGCGGCCTTGAGATGATTGTAGGGGCGCGTCAGGATCCGCAGTGGGGACCCGTGATTTTAGTAGGCATGGGGGGGGTTACGGCAGAAATCATGCGCGATGTTCGCTTGTTGGATGCTGATCTCTCCATGACAGAGGTATTACATGAGCTCGATCAGTTGCAGGCAGCGGCCTTGTTGCATGGCTATCGAGGCTCCCCCAGACTTGATCGCGAAGCGTTGGCCGAGTTGATCATCCGTCTTGGGCAGGTGTTGCGTGGGACGCCTGCTATTAGCGAGATAGACCTCAATCCGATCATTGTGCTGCCTGAAGGTCAGGGTGTAGTTGCATTAGATGCCTTGATGCTGCTTCAGGGCCAAAGCGGCTGAGGCCCACCAGGGCTGGCTGTTCATGCCAGTCCATTTAATTTCCTTCCCCATCCTTCACAGGAGTTTGCCTTGAGCCTGCCTTACTTGCCGGGCCGTGTACGCATGCCCGCTTCCAACCAGCTTTCAACCTTGGGCTATGCGTATTACGTCACGATTGTCTTGTTGCTGGCCTACACGCTGTCTTTTGTGGATCGCCAGATTTTGGGCCTGTTAGTGCAGCCCATCAAGAAGGATTTGCATCTGTCAGATTGGGTGTTCAGTATTGTTCACGGCTTTGCATTTGCCATTTTCTATACGTTTGTTGGAATTTTTCTGGGCCGCTTGGCGGATAGTTGGAATCGTCGGAACCTGATTGTGATCGGAATGGTGGTGTGGGTGTTGGCCACTGCCGCAGGAGGCTATGTGACTGGCTTTGCATCGCTTTTTGTCGCCCGTATGTTTGTGGGCATTGGCGAGGCCGCCCTGTCTCCGGCCGCCTATTCTATGTTGGCCGATTACTTCGCGCCCGAGCGTCGGGCCCGCGCCATGAGTATCTATACATCAGGGGTTTATATAGGATCGGCGACTGCATTTATTGTGGGTGGGCTGGTTATTGAAGCGACCAGCCAATCAGGCACGCTGATGTTTCCGCTGCTGGGCAGCTTCAAACCCTGGCAGGCGGCCTTCATCTTTGTGGCTTTGCCCGGTATTCCTCTTATTCTGCTAATGCTGACCGTGCGCGAGCCGGTGCGGCGGGGCATGAAAGGGACTGACTCGACTCCACATGCCGGTTCGGCTCCCGCTCCTGATTGGCGCTATGTGCTGCGCCATAAACGGGCTTACTTTCCACTGCTGCTGGCTCCCGGCTTGACTGCCATGATCACGTTCGGCGTCACGGCCTGGCTGCCCGCCACCTTTATCCGCCAGTGGGGGTGGACTCCTGGTGAAATTGGCCCAGCCTATGGGGTCATTATTCTGAGCTTTGGCATTGGTGGCATGCTGGTCAGTGGCTTTCTGGCTGACCATCTGACAGCACGGGGCAAGCTGGTAGGCTCGATCCTTATTTCCTTGGCCGCCACCAGCGTTTTGATCGTGACTGGAGTGGCGCTGGCCTTCGCCCCTTCTGCCGAGCTTGCTTTGGTGGCTGTGGCAGCAACGACCTTCTTTCTGGGGATGCCCGTTGCCTTGGCCCCCCCTATCTTGCAGGCCATTACCCCCAATCAATTGCGGGGACAAGTCACGTCGATTTACCTGCTTCTGATTAATTTGATTGGCTTGGGTATGGGGCCCTTTCTGGTCGCTTTTTTCACGGATTTTATTTTCCATGACGAACAGAAAGTAGGGCTGTCATTGGGTTTGGTCTCTGCCTTGGCAGCCTTGTTGTCAGCAGTGTGCCTGGCCCGGGCGATTGGCCCGTATCGTCAACTGGTCGCCATTTTGGCACAGCAAGAGAGGACTTAAGTATGCAAGCATCGCATTATCAGCCCCCATTAGAGGACTTTCGTTTTGTACAGCAATATTGCTTGCAGGCGGAGGAGGATTGGTGCCGTTTGTCGGCTTACGAAGGGCTGGATCAGGAAACGGCAGATAGGGTAGTTGAGGCTGCCGGTCGCTTCTGTGCCGACGTCTTGGCTCCGCTTAATGGGCCAGCTGATTTGCAAGGATGTCGTCTAGAGAATGGCCGGGTCTTGACACCAGACGGGTTTGCCAAGGCCTATACAGATTTTGTGGCGGCTGGATGGCCTGCGTTGGCCTGCGATCCCGGCGTGGGTGGCCAGGGCCTGCCTCAGTTGCTCGATACGGCCTTGCATGAAATGTTGGCATCAGCCAATCATGGCTGGGCCATGTATCCAGGAATTCTGCATGGTGCCTATGCCTGCCTGAATGCTCATGGTGATGAATACATTCGCCGCACCTATCTGCCGCATATCGTTAGCGGACGCTGGTTAGCCACAATGTGCCTGACTGAACCACAAGCCGGTTCCGATTTGGGTTTGCTGCGTACCCAGGCGCTGCCCGAACAAGAAGGTTCTTACCGCCTGCATGGCAACAAGATCTTCATCTCCGGTGGCGATCAGGATATGAGCGAGAACATCGTTCATCTGGTGCTGGCACGTCTGCCTGATGCCCCTGCAGGGACACGGGGGCTGTCCTTGTTCCTGGCCCCGCGCCTGATTCCCAAGGAGGGGGGGCTTGTGCCCAATACGATTTACTGTGATGGCCTTGAGAAGAAAATGGGCATCAAAGGCAGTGCTACTTGCTCGATGCGTTTCGAGGCAGCCCATGCGTGGCTGATAGGCAAACCGCATCAAGGCCTGGCCGCCATGTTTGTGATGATGAATTCGGCTCGTTTGCATGTTGGGTTGCAAGGCTTAGGTCATGCAGAAGCGGCGTGGCAATTGGCCCGCTCTTATGCTCACGAACGTTATCAGATGCGGGTGCAACCCCGCCCGGCACAGGCCAATGGAGTAGCGGATCCTATTGCCCATCATCCCGCTATGCAACGCATTCTCGCCGACTTGCGTGTCTGGACGGAAGGTATGCGGGTGATGGCGGCATGGACAGCGCATCAGCTTGATTTGGCGCAGAGCTTGCCAGAGGGTGAAGAGCAGACTCGGGCGCAGGACCTGGCCTCTTTACTGACACCAGTCGTCAAGTCGTTATTTACAGAGCGGGGCTTTTCCTTGGCCAGCGACGCACTGCAAGTTTTTGGCGGCTATGGGTACGTACATGAGTATCGTATTGAGCAAACGCTTCGAGATGCGCGTATTGCCATGATTTATGAAGGAACCAACCAGATCCAGGCGTTGGATCTGCTACAGCGCAAGATTGCCGCCGTGGGGCCCGAGGCCTTGCAACCTTTGCTCCAGGCCTGGCGCTGGGAAGCGGATGCCTGTCTGGAGGCGTTGGCAGAATGTCCATGGGGGAAAGCATTAAGACAGTGGAGTGACCAGCTGTACATAGTGACGACCCATTTATGCACCTGCGCTCAACACGATACGCAAGTACTGGCCCGGTGTGCGGAGGACTATCTGCGCTTGGTCGGCATCGTGTGTATGGCATTTGCCTGGGCACGGGCAGGGCGGGTCAGTCGCTTGCATGCCGATACCAGCTTGTGCGAGCGCAAGGTGGCTAGTGCCGATTATTTCTTTGATCATGGCTTGCTGGATGCCCGCTATTACTTGAGCAGGATCGAGGCGGCAGTGACAAGCGCGGTGCCTGTGCACAAGCTCGTCTGAGACGGTTGGTGGGTCTATGCTCTATGATTGATGTCTGCACCGATCAACGGTGTGCCACTCAGGATGGTGTCGATGTTGTGTCGACACTGTCTTGCAGGCATTTTTCTTTTTTAGTCAGACACCAACTCATGGACAGTGCTCTCGAATCCGCGGTTGACCAGTCACGCCTTCTCCGCTTTCTGGGCTATCGCCTCACGCGTACGGAAATTCATATTCATAAGTTGTTTGCGCATCGTGTTGCCGAGCATGATCTCAAGCCCAGTGAGTTTTCTATTTTGATCTTGCTCGATGCTAATCCGGGAATCTATTTGCGCCAATTGGGTGAAACGCTGGATATCTCGCCATCCAATCTGGTGCCGGTGGTCGAGCGTCTGGTCAAGCGTGGCTTGATCGAACGTCATTCAGATCCGCGGGATCGACGCTTACAGCAATTACATCTGACTGCCCAAGGCCAGACTTTGCTCTTGCCTGCTGAAGAGCAGGTCGGAAAACTGGAGGAGGAATTGGAACAGATACTCACCGCCGCTGAGCGGCGCCATTTGTTCTCGGCCCTGGACAAACTGATGGCAGTCCAAGAGAGTCGCGAAAGCTGATCAGTTGCAGAACGGCTAAGCAGATGATCCTTGCGGATTGGGTGGCTGCGTATCGTTAACAGGTATTTTCTGGAACCGCCTTTAAGGCGGTTTTTTTTGTGTTCATCGCCAATGCTTGCGCTGCAACAAAGATGGCTTGGGCCAAGTACGTTCAAATACATCCTGTAACTGTTAGAGCAATCAACTATTTAATCAGCAGGCATCACGCCTGGATCAAACCGGAGGTAGTATGGAACGTCGTCATTTCTTGAAAAGTGCTGGCCTAGGTGTCGCCGCAGGAACGACTTTGCTGGCGGCTCAAGTACAAGCCCGCGAGACGGCTGCACCAAAAAAGAACGCGCCCTGGTTGGCCGCGCGTACAGAAGCCCAGATCGCCAAGCTGGAGCGGGTCAAGGTGGATCTGGTTGCGCCTCCTATGGTCCACAAGCACGAGCAGAAAGTAGGTCCCGAGCCTCGCGTGGTGGAGTTCCGCATGAGCATCGTGGAAAAAGAGATCGTGGTCGATCGCGATGGCACCACCATGCACGCCATGATGTTTGATGGCTCCATGCCCGGCCCCACCATGGTTGTGCATGAAGGCGACTACCTGGAGCTGACCCTGGTCAACCCAGCCAGCAACACCATGCCGCACAACATCGACTTTCACGCCTCGACTGGCGCGCTGGGCGGTGCCAAGTTGACCAACGTGAACCCCGGCGAACAAGCCACCTTGCGCTTCAAGGCCGACCGTACCGGTACGTTTGTGTACCACTGCGCACCCGAAGGCTCGGTAGCCTGGCACGTGGTCCAGGGCATGCACGGTACCGTCATGGTGCTGCCACGCGACGGCCTGAAGGATTCGGCGGGCAACTCGCTGCATTACGACCGTGTCTACACCATTGGCGAGTTTGACCTCTACATCCCTCGTGATGAAAAGGGCAACTTCAAAAAGTATGGTTCCTCGGCTGAAAGCTACGGCGATACCCTGGAAGCCATGCGTGGTCTGATCCCCAGCCACGTGGTGTTCAACGGCAAGGTCGGTGCCTTGATGGGCGACGGTGCCATGAAGGCCAACGTGGGTGAAACCGTGCTGTTCATTCACTCGCAGGCCAACCGCGACACCCGTCCTCACCTGATCGGTGGTCACGGTGACTGGGTTTGGGAACTGGGCAAGTTTGATGATCCACCTGCCAAGAACCTGGAAACCTGGTTCATTCGCGGCGGTTCGGCCGGTGTGGCGCTCTACACCTTCAAGCAGCCTGGTGTGTACGCCTATGTGAACCACAACCTGATCGAAGCCATGGAACTGGGCGCAGCAGGTCACGTTCTGGTCGAAGGCGAATGGAACGACGACTTGATGAAGCAAGTCAGCCCTCCCGGCCCGATCAAGGGCTAAGCAGGGTTGGCACCCGGTATGCGGAATTGAGAACCAGAAACACCCATCATTTCCGTCCGGGCTTCAAGGCAGTTATTGGATAGTGATTAGCTAGTGAAAACGCAAGAGGTTCGAACCATGAAAAACGGGCCTCTTGTACAGAAAACGAAGTATCAGCTAGGCATGCGTTCATGCCGACTGTTTAAAGGGTAAACCCATGAGAACCTATCGCCCCGCCACCATGATGTACTCCGCAATGGCCGCTTTGTTTTTGCTGGCCGCCGCACCTGCAGCACATGCCAACTCGGACGAAGCTCTCAAGCTGTACAAGTCTTCGTGTATGGTCTGTCATGCATCGGGTATGGCCAATGCCCCTCGTTTGGGTGACAAGGCTCGTTGGGAGCCCCTGATCGCCCAAGGCGAAGATGCCATGATGCAAGTTGTGCTGAACGGCAAGGGCGCCATGCCCCCACGCGGTGCAGCTCCCAAAGCAACCGATGAACAATTGCGCAGCGTTGTGCGCTACATGATTGAAAAAGCCAGCTAAGGCGCTGGCTTTTTCAGGCTGGATTTACAGGCTCCAGTCGTAATCAACCGTCAGTGGCGCGTGGTCGCTGAAACGCTCTTCCTTATAGATCGTTGCACCGCGCGCCTTGGCAGCAATACCTGGGGTGGCAATTTGATAATCAATGCGCCACCCCACATTTTTGGCCCAAGCCTGGCCGCGGTTGCTCCACCAGGTGTAGCACTCGTCCGTGGTATCGGGATGCAGGCTGCGGTACACATCCACCCAAGCCAGTTCGCCTAGCACTTTGCTCATCCAGGCGCGTTCTTCTGGCAGAAAACCGCTGTTTTTCAGGTTGCCTTTCCAGTTCTTCAAATCGGCTTCGTGGTGCGCAATATTCCAGTCACCACAAATAATGAACTCGCGGCCGGTATCACGGTGTTCCTGCATCAAGCCATTAATCCACTGCTCAAAATGATCCAGAAAGCGGTACTTGGCGGTTTGACGCTCGTCGCCCGAGGAACCCGAGGGCAGGTAGGCGCTGATCACACTAAGGTCGTTCCAGTCGGCGCGGATAATGCGGCCTTCAGCATCGAACTCTTCGCAGGCCATGCCTTCGGCCACGCTTTCTGCCTTGTGGTTCAGGTACAGGCCTACACCGCTATAGCCTTTTTTCTGAGCATGGTGGAAATGCCCGTGGTATTGACCGGGGTTGGTCAAATCGGGGGTCAGATCAGGCTCGCTGATCTTGATTTCCTGCATGCAGACAATATGAGGTTTCTGGGCTTCCAGCCAGGCGGGCAGGCCTTTACGAAAGGCGGCCCGAATACCGTTGACGTTTAACGAGGTGACGCGTAACACGTGGCAATTCTCCTTATAGCGTCAGCACTTTAACCCGTAACCTGCCTGGATGTCAGTGGCCGTCAGAGCTTGTTACGACGCTGAGCCGAAGCGGTAGCTGGACACGGTCAAGCCACCAAAGGCCTGGGTTTCGTGGTGGAAGCGATGCGCTGCGTCGCCACGCGCAGCACCAGCGGCCACCATGAGGGGAACCAGGTGATCTTCGCGGGGATGGGCAACACGTGCGGCCGGCGCCTGTTCCCAGTCCATCAAGGCCTGACGACGGGCGGCAGGGTCCTCCAGGCTCAGGCTTTGATGCAGCCAGGCATCAAACTGGGCAGAGGGCTGCACACCGCCAGGTCCCATATTGCGCAGGTTGTGATAGCTCAGACCGCTGCCAATAATCAGCACCTCTTCGTCTCGCAAAGGCGCAAGCGCCTCGCCCATGGCGTAGTGCAGGGCCGGGTCGTAGTTGGCGTGAATGGACAGTTGCACCATAGGCACTTTGGCTTGCGGATAGATCACATAAGCCGGTACGAATGCACCGTGGTCAAAGCCACGCTGCGAATCCAGATGAGTGGGCAGGCCAGCGCCTTCCAGCAAATTACAGACCTGTTGGGCCAGAGCAGGATCGCCTGGTGCAGGGTAGTGAATCTCGTACGTGTGGGACGGAAAGCCGTAATAGTCGTACACCATGCTCGGTTGTGCTGCGGCGGCAACCAGCAGATTGGCTTGTTGAGCTTCCCAGTGGGCGGAGACCATCAAGATCGCTTTGGGTGTACGCCCCAATTGGCGTGGAATATCCTGCAGGGCAGCACGCAGCGGGGCGTACATGGTTTGCGCTTCAGGCATCCAGGGCCAGGGTCCGCCACCGTGCGAGATGAAATAGGTGGGCATTGTCATGATGATCTCCTGCCCCTGCCCTGATAGGGGCAGGGGATAAGGGGTTGAACAAGGCGTCAGGCTTTGTCGCGGCCTGCGTCAATACTCCATGGGCCTGGGCCGGCAAAGGCCAGGTACAGGAAGGCAAAGCAGAACAGAACTGCCGCCTCACCGCCATTGAGGATAGGGGTTGCGAAGGTGCTGCCGCTGGCGTGGCCAATAAAGTAAGCGAAAGCGCACAGGCCCGAAGCAATAAAGGCTGCAAAACGAGAGAACAGACCAATCACCAGCAAGACACCCAGAACCAGTTCCAGAATGCCCGCAATGCCGTAAATGGAGCTGATTTGCAGGTTGGCAAACATGTCTACTTTGGGGAAACCCAGGATCTTGGCAGTACCGTGTGTCAGCAGGAGATAGCCTGTAACGATGCGCAGCAGGCTAAGGATGCGAGGAGTCCAGCTAGAGGTAAGGGCGCTCATGTATGTTCCTTTGGAAAGTTGACAGTATCGGTAAACGAAGCACTGGCCCGGCGTAGTGACAAAAGCTCTGTGTCAGGCATGACGTGATGACATCCTGGTGCTGGTCCCGCCCATTCAAGGCCCAGACAGGCACCGGGTTAGCGCTCGTTCAAGATTAATCAATTACTATCAGGAAATAAACAGGCCTATTTTCATTAGTTACTTTCTTATTAGGAAAGCATGGATACGATTCAGAGTTTGCGGGTGTTCCGGGAAATCGTCGCAGCGGGCAGCTTTGCAGCGGCGGCGCAACGCTTGGATATGTCTGCGCCCATGGTCAGCAAGCACTTGGCCAATCTGGAAAAACAGCTGGGCGCCCGCTTGCTCCATCGCAGCAGCCGTCGTTTGAGCCTGACGGAGTTGGGGCAAACCTACTTTGATTATTGCTTGCAGGCACTCGATACTCTGGAGCGCGGACAGCAGGCATTATCGGGTTCTGAGCATCAGCCCCAAGGTGTGTTGAGAGTGACGGCCCCCGTATGGTTTGCCAACCGCAAAGTGGCGCAGCTGTTGCAGGATTACCAAACACGCTATCCGGAAGTGACTCTGGACATGAGCCTGAGCAATCACAAAGTGGATTTGGTGGCGGAAGGTTTTGATCTGGCCTTGCGGGTGATGCGCGAGCCTGCGCCGCATCAGATTGCACGTCTTATTTGCCCCACGCCCTTTCATCTGGTGGCCAGCCCGGAGTTTGTGGCCCAGCACGGCATGCCGCGTAACTGTGCGGAGGTGATGCGTCTGCCGGCTATCAGCCCCAGTTATTTACAGCAGCCCAGTTTTGAATTTTTGGGGCCGGACGGGCCGGAGTCCTTGCGCCTGAATCCTTTCATGCGTTCGGATAACACCAATCTGACTTATTACAGTGCGTTGGGTGGAGCAGGGCTGGCCTATTTGCCGGAGTGGCTGGTGATGGATGATCTGGAAAGTGGTCGGCTGGTTCGCCTGTTGCCCGATTACACCGAAGAGCTGCAGCAGCTGCATGCCGTCTATGCCAGCCGTCGCTATTTGACACCTAAAGTGCGCAGTTTTATCGACTTCTTGCTGGAAGAACTGGCCGAACCTGCCAAGTGATGGCTCACATCACGCTAAAATGCCCTTCGTCTCTATCTTTTTCATACTCTGTCATGTCGGCTAATAACGATAATCGTCGCAATTTTGTGCGCTTTTCCCTGGAACAGGGAGTGCTGCGCTTTGGGGAATTCAAGGTCAAGTCTGGCCGTTTGAGTCCTTACTTCTTCAATGCCGGCCTGTTCAATACGGGACGTAGTGTGGGTCAGCTGGCCCGTTTCTATGCTCAGGCTTTGCTGGATTCGGGCGTGTCTTTTGACATGCTGTTTGGTCCTGCCTACAAAGGGATTCCTCTGGCTGCCGCAACCTCAATTGCCCTGGCTGAGCACCCGCAAATCGGTGAGCGTGATGTGCCTTTTGCTTTCAACCGCAAGGAAGCCAAAGACCACGGTGAAGGCGGCACCCTGGTGGGCGCTCCTTTGCAAGGCAAGGTCGTGATTATTGATGACGTGATCACAGCGGGTACGTCCGTGCGTGAATCCATGCAGATCATCAAGGCCGCCGGTGCAGAACCTGCCGCGGTGCTGATTGCTTTGGATCGCATGGAGCGCGCCGGTAACGATCAGGAACTGTCCGCGCATTCTGCAGTGCAGGAAGTGGAACAGACTTACGGTATTCCTGTGATCAGCATTGCCTCTTTGGCTGACATCATGGCGGTGCTGGCGGATGACACCACTTTGGCAGCTCACGCTCCCCAAGTGAAAGCCTACCGCGACCGCTACGGTGTCTGATCATCTGCGTTTGTTAAGCAGGGTTCAGCAGTAAAAAAAACACCAGGCCTTGGCCTGGTGTTTTTGTATCCGCTAAGCGCAGAGTCCGGACTTAGGCGTCCAGCTTTTGCTTGAGCATTTCGTTGATCTGCTGCGGATTGGCCTTGCCCTTGGCAACCTTCATCACCTGACCGACCAAGGCGTTGAAGGCCTTTGGCTTGCCGGCACGGTGCTGCTCGACGATGCTGGGGTTGGCGGCCAGTACTTCGTCCACCATGGCCTCAATGGCACCTACGTCATTGATCTGCTTCAGGCCACGGGCGTCGATAATGGCATCCACATCGCCATTGAGCTCGCCGTCCCACTGCGCCGCGAACACGTCACGGGCAATCTTGTTGGAGATGGTGCCGTCCGCAATACGGGCAATCAGCTGAGCCAATTGTGCTGGGCTGACTTTGGACTGCTCAATGCTCAGCTCTTCACGGTTCAAGGCAGCCGACAGTTCGCCCAGAATCCAGTTGGCGGCCAGTTTCGCGTTCGCCTTGGAGCCCGCCTGCAAGATGGCTTCGAAGAAGTCAGCCGTTGCACGATCTACCGTCAGTTGCGAGGCATCGTAACGGCTCAGTTCAAACTCTTGCTCGAAGCGAGCCAGTTTCTGGGCGGGCAGTTCAGGCATGTCCTGACGAACCTGTTCGATCCACTCTTCACTGATAAACAGAGGTGGCAGGTCAGGATCGGGGAAGTAGCGGTAATCGTGTGCGTCTTCCTTGCTGCGCATGCTGCGGGTCTCGTCACGGTCCGAGTCGTACAGGCGCGTTTCCTGGATGACTTTGCCACCGTCTTCGATCAGCTCGATCTGGCGGCGTGCTTCGTATTGAATGGCACGTTCCAGGAAGCGGAAGGAGTTGATGTTCTTCAGTTCGCAACGGGTGCCAAATTCTTTCTGGCCTTTGGGGCGTACCGATACGTTGGCATCCACACGGAAAGAGCCTTCCTGCATATTGCCGTCGCAAATGCCCAGCCAGACTACCAGGCTGTGCAGGGCGCGTGCATAGCCCACGGCTTCAGCTGCCGAGCGCATTTCAGGTTCGGACACGATTTCCAGCAGCGGAGTGCCTGCGCGGTTCAAGTCGATCCCGGTGCTGGATTCGCCGTAAGGACCACGGAAGTTTTCATGCAGGGATTTACCGGCATCTTCTTCCAAGTGGGCGCGAGTCAGATTGATGGTTTTTTCTTCACCGTCCAGCATGAAGCTGACCGTACCGCCGCTGACGACGGGAATTTCCATCTGGCTGATCTGGTAGTTCTTGGGCAGATCCGGGTAGAAGTAGTTCTTGCGCTCGAACACGGAGCGCGGCGCAATGTGGCCGCCTACGGCCAGACCCAGGCGAATTGCCCGTTCGGCAGCGCCACGGTTAAAGACAGGCAGAGCGCCGGGCAAGGCCATATCGACTTCGTTGGCTTGCGTGTTGGGCAAGGCGCCAAAGCGAGTGCTGCTGCTGGAGAAGATTTTGGATTCGGTCGAGAGCTGGGTATGAGTTTCCAGCCCGATCACAATTTCCCATTCCATTATTGTTGTCCTGGTTGACGTTGATGCCAGTCGGTGACTTGCTGGAAGCGGTCGGCAAAGGCCAGCAACTGGCCTTCACGGAAGTAGTTGCCAATGATTTGCAGGCCGATGGGCAGGGGACGCTCATCCTTGCTGAATCCGCAAGGAATGGACATGGCGGGCAGGCCGGCCAAGCTCACGCCCAGTGTGTAGACGTCGCCCAGCCAATCGGTGGTGGGATCCTCGATGGTGGCACCCAGCTTGCGGCCCAGAGCCGGTGTGACGGGGCCCAGGATCAGGTCGCACTGTTCAAAGACTTTCTGGAAGTCGTCCACAATCATGCGGCGCACGCGTTGGGCTTGCAGATAGTAGGCGTCGTAGTAGCCATGCGAGAGCACATAAGTGCCGACCAGGATGCGGCGTACCACTTCAGGGCCAAAGCCTTCCGAGCGCGAACGCGAAATCATGCTGTTCAGATCGGTGTACTGGCTGGCGCGGTGGCCAAAGCGTACGCCGTCAAAGCGCGACAGGTTGGTGGAGGCCTCAGCGGGGCTGATGACGTAGTAAGTCGGGACAGACAGCTCTGTCAGGGGCAGTTGCACGGTGACGCGCTCTGCACCCAGGCTTTCGTAGGTTTTCAGGGCGGCTTCAATGGCGTCGGCAACGACCGGGTCCAGGCCGGGGCCAAAGAACTGGGCGGGCACACCAATACGCAGGCCTTTCAGTGGCTGGCTGCCTTGGGCTTCTTGTTGAGCCTGTTGCTGTTCAAATTGCTGACGAATGCGCGCGCCGTTATTGGGCTGGTCGTCGCAAAATTCCAGGCTGGTGGCGTCTTGCGGGTCGAAACCACACATGTTCTCCAGCAGGTCCAGCAAGTCGCTTGCATTGCGGGCGATAGGGCCGGCCTGATCCAGGCTGGAGCCGTAGGCAATAATGCCGAAGCGGGAAATCGTGCCGTAGGTGGGCTTGATGCCGCTGACACCACACAGGGCGGCAGGCTGGCGAATCGAACCACCGGTATCGGTTGCAGTCGCACCCGCTACCAGGCCAGCAGCGACAGCGGCGGCAGAACCACCCGAGGAGCCACCGGGCACCATGGAGTGATCCCAAGGGTTGCGCACGGGGCCAAACACCGAGCTTTCGTTGCGCGAGCCCATGGCGAACTCGTCACAGTTCAACTTGCCCAGCGAGACAGCACCGGCTGCCTGCAGCTTGGTCACGACCGTGGCGTCAAAGGGGCTGACGTAGCCTTCCAGCATTTTGCTGCAGGCGGTGGTCTGCCAATCCTTGGTGACAAACAAATCTTTGTGGGCGATAGGGATGCCGGTCAGTGGACCGGCCTTGCCTTGAGCAATCAGGGCGTCAGCGGCATCGGCCTGGGCCAGGGTCAGGGCAGCGTCCTGCTGCACGAAGGCATTGAGCTCTTTTTGACGGGCGCTGTTGTCCAGGGCTTGCTGGGCCAGCTCGCGGGCACTGACGGTTTTGTTTTGCAGAGCTTGGCGCAGCGCTGCAATAGTCGCGAATTCAGGGGTAAAAGACATGGTTTTGCTTTATTCGATGACCGTGGGCACCAGAAACAGGCCATCCTGCTCGGCGGGGGCGTTGCGCATCATGGCCTGACGGCTTTCTACCGTTCCGGAAGGCAGGGCCTTGTCCTCGCGCAGACGCAGACTGATCTGCTGGCGGGCGGACAAAGGGTGGGCCATGGGCTCAACGCCTTGAGTATCAACGGTTTGCAAGGTCTGGATCAGGCCCAGGATGCGCGTCAAATCGTGCTCGACCTGGGAGGCTTGTTCAGCAGAAAGATCAAGGCGCGCCAGTTGCGCTATACGGGCAACATCCTGTTCAGTGATAGACATGTGGGTGGGTACTGGAAAATGAGTAATAAAAAAAAGCGGAAATCCGTCAGTTAGGGACAGTTTGGCACTTTTACAGCAAATGCGGGGGTTACAGAACTTAACTGACCATTAAAACAGTCCTAATGTAGAGCAATTATAAGTTATCATTGACCGTTTCCTTCCCAGGTATTTTTGAATTCGTTGCCTGGTTCTTGTGCCTGTCGTTTTACGCTTGAGTTCCGCGCCGAATTTACCTGCCTTTTCCCCAAACACTTTACACTTTGCGCGCCCATGTTCGGATTCCTACGCAGTTACTTTTCCAGCGATATGGCAATCGACCTCGGTACGGCCAATACCCTTATCTATGTACGCGGCAAGGGTATCGTACTGGATGAACCGTCCGTTGTAGCCATCCGCCATGAAGGTGGACCTAATGGTAAAAAAATCATTCAGGCCGTTGGGCAGGAGGCCAAGCAAATGCTGGGTCGGGTGCCTGGCAATATTGAAGCCATCCGGCCCATGAAGGATGGTGTGATCGCGGACTTTACGGTTACCGAGCAAATGCTCAAGCAGTTCATCCGCATGGTTCACCCACGCAGCATGTTTGCTCCCAGCCCACGCATTATCGTGTGTGTGCCTTGCGGCTCCACCCAGGTGGAACGCCGTGCCATCAAAGAATCTGCTCTGGGCGCTGGCGCCAGCAAGGTCTACCTGATTGAAGAGCCCATGGCGGCCGCGATCGGTGCAGGCCTGGCCGTGTCCGATGCCAGCGGCTCCATGGTGGTGGATATCGGTGGTGGTACAACCGAAGTGGCAGTGATCTCTTTAGGCGGTATGGTCTATAAAGGATCGGTTCGCGTCGGTGGCGACAAGTTTGACGAAGCCATTATTAATTACATCCGTCGCAATTACGGAATGCTAATTGGTGAACCTACGGCTGAATTGATCAAAAAAGAGATCGGTTCCGCATTCCCTGGCACTGAAATTCGCGAGATTGAAGTCAAGGGTCGTAATTTGTCCGAAGGGGTGCCACGCAGTTTCACGGTGTCGTCCAACGAGATTCTGGAATCGCTTACCGATCCCTTGAATCAAATCGTTTCCGCGGTTAAAACCGCTCTGGAACAAACTCCTCCAGAACTGGGTGCGGACATCACTGACAAGGGCATCGTCCTGACAGGTGGTGGTGCTCTGGTTCATGACCTGGACCGTCTGCTGCAAGAAGAGACCGGCTTGCCCGTCGTGGTGGCTGAAGATCCTCTGACCTGCGTGGTACGGGGTTGCGGTGAGGCTCTGGAACATCTGGAGCGTCTGGAGTCCGTATTCATTTACGATTGATCTTTGCTTGGCCTTCACGGCAGTGTCTGCCTGTGGGGGCAAGCGATCGAGTGCTTGAGTAATGCGAGAACAAGGCTCCATCCGGCTATTTAGGCGCGGCTCATCAGCTGAGCTGCGTCTGGCCGCTCTTTTGGTGCTGGCTGTGGGCTTGTTGATTACTGACGCTCGTTATGCTGTGCTCGAACCCGTGCGGCAGGCCGTGGCCACTGTGCTGTATCCCTTTCAGCGTGTCATGCTGGCCCCTCGTGATCTGGTTACTTATTTCAGCAGCTGGACCGACGCGGCCTCCACCGCCCGTTCCGAAAAAGAAGCCTTGCAACGCCAGCGTATCGAGCTGGCTCAGTTGTCTACCCATGCCGCCCAGCTGTCTGCTGAGAACGAGCAGCTGCGCCGTTTGCTGCAAGTGGCCGATACGGTTACCCAACCGTCTGTCGCGGTAGAGGTTCTGTACGAACCGCCTAATGGGTACGCCCGTCATCTGATCTTCAATAAAGGCTCGGCCAGCGGCATTCGACCCGGTATGCCGGTTATTGACGAAGGCGGCGTGGTTGGCCAGGTGGTGCGTGTCACGCGCTTTACCTCGGAAGCTGCGCTGATCACGGACGATAAAGTCTCGGTGCCGGTACAGGTGTTGCGCAATGGTCTGCGTTTGATTGCCTTCGGTGGCAACCCCGGTGGCAAAGTGGAAGTGCGTTTTCTGACGGCTGATGTGGATCTGGAGCCGAACGATACCTTGATCACCAGCGGTATCGGGGGCTTGTTCCCTGCCGGTCTGCCGGTGGGAATGGTCAGCAGTATCGAGCGCGATGATGCGTCCGGTTTTGCGCTGGCCTTGGTGACGCCTTTGTCGCACCCCGAGCGTTATCGCCATTTTCTGATTTTGCTAGTGCCCGAGAGCGAGCGCCCTCTTGAACAGGACGATGCCAATGATGCGACGCGCTGAGTCCTCGGACACCTCTGGCCGTAAAACCCGGTCCTCATCCTTGAGTAGTTTGCAGCCTATTGATAGCAGCCCGTTTTCGCGCGCTTCCAGTCCCTGGTTGGTGTGGGGCTCGATTCTGCTGATGTGGCTGGTTTCCATGCTGCCCTGGCGCCTGCTGCCCTTTGCGCCTGATCTGTTGATGCTGGTACTGGCTTTCTGGGCTGTACACGAGCCGCGCCGTGTTCCCATGTCACTGGCATTTATTGTGGGCATTCTGGTGGATGTGCACGATGGCAGTCTGCTGGGCGAACATGCCCTGACCTATATTCTGGTCGTGTACGGCGCATTGCTGCTACGCAAGCGCATCCTGAATTTTGGCATGTGGACTCACTTCTTGCACATGGCAGTTGTCATGCTGCTGGCCCAGTTGATCGTGCGGGTTCTGCACGCCTGGCTGGTAGGGGAGTGGTCTGGCTGGGAGTGGGCCGGAGGCGCCTTGTTGACCGCCGCCCTGTGGCCGCTGGCCGATAGCGTGCTGTTCTTGCCGCAGCGGCGTCTGGACGAGTCCGACTCCGGTTCGTCCTGACGGGTAGGGCGGCCATGTTTGAATTCAAAAAAACTTCGCATCAGTTGCGCCAGCGCATTCTGTTTCGCGCCTTGGTAGCGGCCGTTCTGGCCTGCGTACTGTTAGGGGTGCTGGGCGTGCGCTTGTGGTATTTGCAAGTGGTGCGCTACGAAGGCTTTGCCGCCCGAGCCGATCAAAACCGTATTGCCGTCATCCCGATTACCCCTCGTCGAGGCGAGATTCTGGACCGCAATGGCGAGGTACTGGCCCGTAATTACCGGGACTACACCTTGTCGGCCGTACCCGCCAGTTTGGGCGAGCCGGTAGACGATATGCTGGATCGTGTCGGCGAACTGGTGGAGCTAAGTCCACGTGATCGTCGTCGATTCAAGCAGAGCGTCGCGCAAAACAGTCGATATTCTGAAATTCTGTTGCGCAATAACCTGAGCGATGATGAAGCCGCCTGGTTTGCTGCCCATGCCTTCAAGTTCCCTGGTGTGACCTTGCAGGCTCGCTGGGTGCGCGAATATCCGCAGGGCGAGGCGGCAGCGCACGTGCTGGGTTATGTGGGCCGTATTTCCGAGGGCGATCAGCAGCGCCTGGAAGAAACCGGGCAAACCGGTAACTACCGTGGCACGCAGGTCATTGGCAAAAAAGGGATCGAGAAAACCTGGGAAAAGACCCTGCACGGTCGCACAGGGATAGAGGAAGTGGAAGTGGCCGCGTCGGGCCGTCCAGTACGTACCTTGAGCCGGGTCGACCCCGTACCGGGTGCCAGCTTGCGTTTGTCGCTGGACATTGGCCTGCAGAAAATGGCTGAAGCCCTGTTTGAAGGACGACGCGGCGCGCTGGTGGCCATCGAGCCCAGCACTGGCGAAGTGCTGGCTTTCGTGTCGGCCCCGTCTTTTGATCCGAACCTGTTTATTGACGGTATTGACGTAGAGAACTGGCGCAAGCTGAATGACTCGCCCGACCACCCGCTGATTAACCGCCCACTGTACGGCACCTATCCTATCGGCTCGACTTACAAGCCCTTTGTGGCCTTGGCTGCTTTGGAAACCGGCAAGCGCAAGGCGACGGACCGTATTTCTGACCCTGGCTACTTTGAGTTTGGTGGTCAGCGTTTCCGTAACGCGGGTGGCGCTGTATATGGCTCTACCGACATGCACCGCGCCCTGGTGGTATCCTCCGATACCTATTTCTACTCATTGGGCCCGGAAATTGGCGTTGATAATCTGCACGATTTCATGAAGCAGTTTGGCTTTGGTCAGCAAACCGGCATTGATCTGGATGGCGAGCGCCAAGGCATTCTGCCTTCTACTGAATGGAAACGTCAGGCCTACAAAAAACCGGCCCAACAGCGCTGGTATGCCGGGGAAAGTATCTCGGTGGCCGTGGGCCAGGGCTATAACTCGTTTACTGTGCTGCAACTGGCCCATGCGACCGCCGTGCTGGCCAGCAATGGCATTGTGCGGCCTCCACATCTGGTCACCCAGACGCTCAGCCCCCATGATCCGGAAATTGAACAGCCCGTGCGTATTGATGCCAAGCTGATCCCCCTGAAGCAGGCTAATGTGGATGTGGTCAAACGTGCTCTGGTGGATGTGGTGCGTTTGGGTACCGCCCGCCGGGCTTTTGCGGGTGCGGCGTATCAGGCTGCTGGCAAAACGGGTACGGCACAGGTTTTTAGCTTGCGCGGTGCCAAGTACAACGCCAACGCCATTGATGAGCGTTTGCGTGACCACGCCTTGTTCATGTCCTACGCCCCGGCAGAGAACCCCAAAATTGCTGTTGCCCTGATCGTGGAAAACGCAGGTTGGGGTGGGTCGGTTGCGGCACCGATTGTGCGCAAGGTCTTTGATTACTGGTTGGTGGAACGAGGGCAGATGCAATGAAGCGACTTTTGCAACTGGGCCTGAGAGCCGTCACCGCCTTTGATTGGCCTTTGCTGCTTTTGCTGGTGCTGATGGCTGCGCTGGGCATGACCGTCATGCATTCCGCTGTGGGCGGTACAGACTGGCGCTTTGCCGATCAGGTGCGTAATTTCCTGTTGGCCTTTAGTGTGATGTGGCTGGCCGCCCTGATTCCGCCTGCCTTGTGGATGAAGCTGGCTCCGGTGGTGTATTCGATCGGGGTCGTGTTGCTTTTGGGGGTGGAGTTCTTTGGCGAAACCAGCAAGGGCGCAACGCGCTGGCTGGACTTGGGGGTGGCACGTATTCAGCCCTCGGAAATGCTCAAAATTTCCGTGCCCTTGATGTTGGCCTGGTATTTCCACCGCTATCAGCGGCCCAAGATGAGCCTGCTGGACTTCATGGTGGCAGGCATCTTGCTGATGATTCCGTTCCTGCTGATCGTGCGTCAGCCGGATTTGGGTACGGCTTTGCTGGTGTTTGCGGCCGGTTTCTGCGTGATTTACTTTGCAGGCCTGTCCTTCAAGCTGATCGTACCCATTGTGGTGGTGCTGGTGCTGGGTATTAGCGCCTTGCTGTACTACGAAGACTATATCTGCGTACCAGACCTGGATTGGGTGGTGTTGCACGACTATCAAAAGCACCGTGTCTGCACCTTGCTGAACCCCGGTAGTGACCGTTTGGGCAGAGGGTTCCATACCATCCAGTCCATGATTGCGATCGGTTCTGGTGGTGTTTACGGCAAGGGCTACATGATGGGCACCCAGTCCCATCTGGATTTCGTGCCCGAGCGCACAACCGACTTTATTTTTGCAGTGTTTGCCGAAGAATTCGGTTTGTACGGCGGCATCATGCTGCTGGTGCTGTACGCCTTGTTGATCCTGCGCGGCTTGTCGATTGCTGCTGTGGCTCACACCCAATTCAGCCGTTTGCTGGCCGGTTCCATGTCCATGATGCTGTTCGTTTATGTGTTCGTGAACATAGGCATGGTGACGGGAATTTTGCCCGTGGTAGGCGTGCCTTTGCCGTTCCTGAGCTATGGCGGTACGGCCTTGATGACCTTGGGTGTAGCCTGCGGGATGCTGATGAGCATCAGCAACGATAAGCCAGCGCGGCCTGCATAGCGCCATTCCCCCGGATTAGGCCGGGGATCTTGGCATTAGCTCAGAAGTAATTGTTCACTATCCTTGCTCTGGTACAAACCCAGCAGCAGCTTGCGTATGGGTGCAGGTAAAGCGGTCTGCTCCAGTGCTTCATGGTCCTGCCATTGCTGGCCTGCCACTGGCTCGGCCAGTACAGATTCATCGACTTGCAGTAACCAAGGGGTGATGTGCAGCTTGAAGTGAGAAAACACATGCTGGAAAGAGGCCAGCGCAATAGCTTCCTCGTCAGACCAATGCAGTGCCGCCGTTTGCAGGCTGATGGCATCGTCAAACTGGGGCAGGGTGAGCAGGCCACCCCAAATTCCCTTGTCAGGACGTTGTTCCAGCAAAACCTGGCCATTCAACTCCAGAATCAGCACATGCGCATAGCGTTCATCCTGACGAATGCGTTCTTTGGGGCTGGGCAGCTCGGATTGTGCCTGGTGCGTGTGGGCGTAGCAGTCGCTTTGCAGCGGACAGAGACTACAGGTGGGCTTGCTGCGGGTACAGCATTGCGAGCCCAAGTCCATCAGCCCTTGAGTGTAGGCCGCCATATCCAGGCTGGCGGGGGCGAGTTCCACGACCTCATCTGCCTTGGCCCATAAGGCGTTTTCCACGGCCTTTTTCTGCGTGGGCCCGTAGATCCCGAAGTAGCGTGTGAACACGCGTTTCACGTTGCCGTCCATGATGGGGCTACGTTCGCCAAAACAGAAGGCGGCGATGGCACAGGCGGTAGAGCGGCCAATGCCGGGTAAGGTCGCCAGATCTGTGGCATTAGCCGGAAAACGGCCACCCCATGTCTCCATGACCTCGCGGGCACAGCGGTGCAAGTTACGGGCGCGGGCGTAGTAGCCCAAACCGGCCCAATAAGGCATGACTTCGTCTTGCTCGGCCTCGGCCAAATCCTTGACGGTGGGGAAGCGTTCCAGAAAACGCTCGTAATAACCCAGTACGGTAGCGACCTGGGTTTGCTGCAACATGATTTCGGACAGCCAGACGCGGTAAGGATCTTGCGTGTTCTGCCAGGGGAGGTGGTGGCGGCCGGAGGTTTTTTGCCAGGCCACCACTTTTTCGGCCAGATCTTGGGGACGGGGTTCAGGAAGTGACATCAATATTGGGTACTACGGGTAACAGACCAGCGTGCTGCCAGGGCGCCCAAAATGGCGACCAAAATAGCCGCTGTCAGCAACAGAGAAAATTCTGGCAGCCGGAGCGTCAACTGGACGCCATAGCTTTGGGCCAGGCTGGATAAAGCTTTGTTCAGCGGGGTCAGTGCCAGCAAGGCCAGACCGCATGCCAGAGCGCTGGCCGTCAGGCCGGTTAGCGCGCCCATATACAGGAAGGGGCGGCGTACAAAGGCTTCGGTGGCGCCGACCAGACGGGCCACGGCAATTTCTTCACGTTGGTTCAGGGCTTGCAGACGGACGGTATTGAACACAGTGGCAATCACGACTACGCCCACGCCTGCCATCAGAATCCATAAGCCAATACGGATGAAGCTCAGAATCGCAGCCAGACGCTGCACCCATTCGCTATCCAGCAGCACACTATCCACGCCTTCGCGGCCTTGCAAGGTCTTGGCCAGGGAGTCGGCACGCGTCACCAAGTCCGGGGTTTCATGCAGAGTCAGCACAATGGCGTGTGGCAAGGGGTTGCTGGGCAAGGCGCCCAAGGCGTCTGTCCAGCTGGGGTTGCTTTGCAGTTGTTTGAGCGCCTGCTCCTTGCTGACCAGCCTGATCTGGGCCAGTTCAGTTTGAAACTCTTTGCCCACGGCCTGACTGAAGGCTTGCGCCTGTTCCAGCGTGCTGTTCTGCTTCATGAACACGGTCATTTCGGGCGAGGTCGGAATCTCGCGCACGACAGGTTGAGCGGCCAGCAAGATACTGGCTCCCAGAACGGGCACAGCCAGGGTCAAGGCAATGACCAGCAGGTTGGACAGGGAGGAGAAGGGTTGCACTTTCAGGCGGCGCAGGGCCACCAGAAAGGCGTATTGATGATGACGCAGCCAGGTTCTCATGCCAGCACTCCTGGGTGATCGGAAAAACGGCCGTCCTGAATCAACAGGGTTCGACGTGCATAGCGTGCCATCAAATTCAGATCGTGCGAAGCAATCAAGGTGGTGACACCCACCCGGTTAAAGTCCATCAATACATCCATGATGCGTTTGGCGTTATCAGCGTCCAAATTGGCAGTGGGTTCGTCGGCAATCAAAATAGCCGGGCGATTCACAATAGCGCGGGCAATCGCCAGCCGTTGTTGTTCACCCCCCGACATTTCCACCGGCTTTAAATCTTCTTTGCCACGCAGGCCCACTTTTTCCATGGCGGCGCGAGCACGTGCCTGGGCGGTGCTGGGCTCCAGGCCCATGACTGCCAGGGGCAGGAGCACATTGGCCAGGGCGCTGCGGTCTTGCAGCAAGTGCGTATCTTGTAGAACCACACCCACCGCGCGTCGCAGATAGGGACGGGCGCGGGCCGGCAGCTTGTCCAGCCTGTGCCCATTGACCTGAACCGAGCCACGGCTAGGCAGCTCCAGGCCTCCGATCAGACGCAATAAAGTGGATTTACCTGCTCCAGAGGGGCCGGAAACAAAAATGAATTCGCCGTCATCAATGCGAAAATTAATGTCGGCTAGAATATTTTTACTGCGGCCATACGATTTAAAAACGTGTTGGAACTCGATCATCGCGACGCACAATTAAAGAGGAGTCTGCTTGGAAAGCCCCTGGGGAATGACCGCCGGGGCTCGCATGAAAATGTCGGCGTAGGTAAAAGTATTAGTCAGATTGTTAGAGGGAAACCCCCGATTTGTGTTTGGACAGTCTGGCTCTACGATTGGACACCACAGCTTAGCTGCAATTGTAATCTGCATCCATTTACCAAAAGTAAACAGGAGGTGATATTCCATGACCTTAGTGAAAACCATTGCATGTAGTGTTGCGTTGATGGCCCTGGCCGCTAATGCACAGGCAGGTGAAACCCTGGACTCGGTGAAGAAGAAAGGCTTTGTTCAGTGCGGTGTCTCAACCGGTATTGCAGGATTCTCGCTGGCAGACAGTAAGGGTGTCTGGTCCGGCATTGACGTGGACATGTGCAGTGCGATCGCCGCTGCTGTTTTTGGGGATGCCAAAAAATACAAGGTTACGCCCTTGACCACTCAGCAGCGCTTTACCGCCCTGCAATCGGGTGAAGTCGATGTGCTGACCCGTAATACCACCGCGACGATCTCTCGCGATACGACCTTGGGTTTGGTCAGCACTGGCATTAACTACTATGACAGCCAGGGCGTGATGGTGAAAAAATCCCTGGGCGTGAAAAGCGCTAAAGAGCTGGATGGGGCCGCTGTGTGCGTACAGCCCGGCACCACGACCGAGCTGAACCTGGCGGACTGGTTCCGTGGTCAGGGTATCAAGTTCAACCCTGTGGTGATCAACAACCCTGAAGAAGCCATGCGCTCCTTTACCTCCGGTCGTTGCGACGGCTTTACCAGCGATAAATCCCAGCTGGCAGCCATGCGTGCCGCCCAGGCTACGCCGGATGAGTTCGACATCCTGCCCGAGGATTTCTCCAAAGAGCCGCTGGGCCCATTCGTGCGTCAGGGCGACGAGGACTGGTTCACCCTGGTGCGCTGGACTCTGAACGCCATGCTGGAAGCCGAAGAATATGGCATTACCAGCGCGAACGTGGATGAAAAGACCAAGAGCGATAACCCGAACATTCAGCGCATTCTGGGCGTGTCCGGCGAGCTGGGCAAAGGTCTGAAGCTGGATAACAAGTGGGCCTACAACATAATTAAACAGGTCGGCAATTACGGTGAAAGCTTCGAGCGTAATCTGGGTAAATCGACGGCATTGAAGCTGGATCGCGGTTTGAATGCACAATGGCGTGACGGTGGTGTGATGTACGGTTGGCCAGTGCGTTAAGATTTCGGTCTTCACTGTTTGTTCTTGCGTCTGGCCTTGGCCAGACGCGCGCCACCTCGCAGGGCTACGCGTAGTGCTGCATCCACGGGTTTTACGCTATGGCACAAAATACACCTGCCGCGCCAGCCCCCCCTAAACGGCGCCTGTCCTGGAATGATCCGTTCACACGCGGCATTATTTACCAGGTGCTGATTTTGGGTGTGCTCGGTTTTTGTGTGTGGTATCTGGTCTCCAATACCCTGCACAACCTGGCTGTTCGCAATATTTCTACAGGCTTTGATTTTCTGAATCGAGAGGCAGGCTTTGCCATTGGCGAGTCGGCGCTGGCTTATAAGCCCTCGGATACTTATGGGCGGGCCATTCTGGTCGGCCTGGTCAATACGCTGAAGGTGGCGGTGATCGGCATTATTGCTGCCACCGTTTTTGGCACCTTGCTGGGCATTGCACGCTTGTCCAAGAACTGGCTGGTTTCCCGGCTGGCGGGCTTGTACGTGGAAGTGATGCGTAACGTGCCTTTGCTGCTGCAACTGTTCTTCTGGTACGCCCTGATTACCGAGACCTTGCCCGGACCGCGGCAGGCTTTGAATCCGCTGGGCGGCGTATTTTTATCGAATCGTGGTTTGAAGCTGCCCACCCTGCAGGGCGATGGCATGGACTGGATTTTCATGGGTCTGGGCCTGGCGGTGGTGCTGTGGGTCTTGATGGCGCACTGGGCGCGTCGTCGTCTGGAAAAAACGGGCCGTCCTTTCCCCACCATTCGCTTTGGCATATTGCTGCTGGTTCTGATGCCGGTTCTGGCCTTGCTGATCAGCCCCGAACCCTTGGCGCTGGATGTGCCCCGTCTGCAAGGTTTCAACTTTGTCGGGGGCGTGACCTTATCGCCTGAGTTTGCCGCCTTGCTGGCCGGTTTGATCACCTATACCTCGGCCTTTGTAGCGGAAGTGGTGCGTTCCGGTATTCAGGCCGTGGGCAAAGGACAATGGGAAGCGGCGCAGGCACTGGGTCTGTCCCGTGGCCGCATGATGCGTCTGGTGGTTCTGCCCCAGGCTCTGCGCGTGATTGTGCCTCCCATGACCAGCCAGTACTTGAACCTGACTAAAAACAGTTCCTTGGCCGTGGCCATTGGCTATCCCGATATTGTGTCTGTGGTGAACACCACCTTGAACCAGACAGGGCAGGCGATTGAAGGCATTTTGATCATCATGGCGGCTTACCTGACGGTCAGCTTGTCGATCTCGATCTTCATGAACTGGTACAACAACCGAATTGCTTTGGTGGAGCGCTAAATGAGTCATACGCCTACATCCACCGTAAGCGGGCCACCGCCACTGCAGCGGGGCACCCTGGGCTGGCTGCGCCAGAACCTGTTTTCTTCTCCCTTGAACGCCATTTTGACGGTGTTGTCGGCCTGGCTGCTTTTGATGACTGTGCCAGCCATGATCGATTGGCTGTTCATCAAGGCCAATTTCGATGCGCAAACCGCGCAGGATTGTCGGGCCAGTGCGGGTGCATGCTGGGCTTTCATTCGTGAAAAGCACCGTCTGATCCTGTTTGGCATCTATCCCTATGACGAGCAATGGCGACCCTTGTTGGCCTCCATCCTGCTGACCTTGCTGATCGTGTGCAGCTGCGTGCGCTGGTTCTGGAAACCCTGGCTGCCTGTGATGTGGCTGGTCGGCCTGACTGTCGTGGGTATTTTGATGTGGGGCGGTGTGCTGGGCCTGAGCTATGTGGAAAACAGCCTGTGGGGCGGTTTGCCGCTGACCTTGATTCTGGCTACCTTCGGCATCGCGTTCGCCTTTCCTTTGGGCTTGTTGCTGGCCTTGGGACGTACCTCGCGCTTGCCGGCCGTCAAGGCAGTGTGCGTGGTTTACATCGAACTGATTCGTGGCGTGCCGCTGATCAGCTTGCTGTTCATGTCCTCGGTAATGCTGCCTTTGTTCATGCCCGAGGGCTTTAACATCGACAAGCTGCTGCGTGCTCAGATCGCCATCATTTTGTTTGCGGCGGCGTACATCGCGGAAACCGTGCGGGGCGGCTTGCAGGCCATTCCCAAGGGACAGTATGAAGGCGCGGCTTCGCTGGGCTTGAGCTACTGGCGCACCATGCGTCAGATCATCTTGCCGCAGGCGCTCAAGATCGTGATCCCGCCACTGGTAGGCATTTTCATTTCCCTGTTCAAGGACACCTCCCTGGTCGTGATTATCGGTATTTTCGATTTGACCCAGGCGGCCAAAGTGGCCCTGGCCGATGCGGCCTGGCGCGGCTTTAGCCGGGAAGCCTATCTGTTCATCGCACTGATTTATTTTGTGTTCTGCTACTCCATCTCTCGCTACAGTCGTTCGCTGGAGCGACGTTTGCAAACGGGTTATGAACGCTGACACAGGTAGCAAAGCCTTGGGTAAGACCTATTGCTTTGCTGGCCAGACAAGGAGTTTTGCATGGCAGACGCCATTATTCAGCTAAAGAACGTCAATAAATGGTACGGGCAGTTCCATGTGCTGCGCGATATCAATCTGGATGTGGCCCCCGGCGAGCGCATCGTTATTTGCGGGCCTTCGGGTTCGGGCAAGTCCACCCTTATCCGCTGCATCAACCGCCTGGAAGAGCATCAGAAAGGGCAGATCATTGTGGCTGGTGAGGAGCTTACCAACGATGTGCGCCAGGTCGAGGCCATTCGGCGTGACGTTGGCATGGTGTTTCAGCACTTCAATCTGTTTCCTCACCTGACCGTGATGGAAAACCTGACTTTGGGGCCGATGTGGGTTCGTCGCAAGACCAAGGCCCAGGCTCAGGAGCTGGCCATGAAGTATCTGGAGCGTGTACGTATTCCAGAGCAGGCCAACAAGTATCCCGGACAGCTCTCTGGCGGACAGCAACAGCGCGTGGCCATTGCACGTTCCCTGTGCATGGAGCCTAAAATCATGCTGTTTGACGAGCCGACCTCGGCGCTGGACCCGGAAATGGTCAAGGAAGTGCTGGAAGTGATGGTCGAGCTGGCCCATACCGGCATGACGATGTTATGCGTGACCCACGAGATGGGTTTTGCGCGTAAAGTGGCTGATCGGGTCATTTTTATGGATCAGGGCGAAATCATCGAGCAAAATACGCCTGATGAGTTCTTTGACTCGCCACGCAGTGAAAGAACGCGTGAGTTCTTAAGCCAGATCATTCATTAAGGATCAGTGGCTGCTCTGCATGGGCTGCCTTGTGCAGCCCATATGCATTTTTATTTCAAGGAAAAAAGTGATGTTTCGAGTCTGTAAGTGGCTGCTGGCTGTCTCTGGTGTTGCGGCTGTCATGGCTGCCCCGGCTGTAATGGCGGAGGATGCTTATCCTTCCAAACCTATCCAGTTCGTGGTGCCTTATCCACCGGGTGGCCCTTTGGACAGCATGGCTCGCTTGCTGGCTGAACGCGTCAAAGGCGACCTGGGCACGGTTGTGGTGGAGAACAAGTCGGGTGCGGGTGGCAATATCGGTGCCAGCATTGTGGCCAAGGCTGCTCCGGACGGCTATACCCTGATGATGGGTGCGGTGGCGATCAACTCCATCAACCCCTGGCTGTACAAGACGGTGCCTTTTGACCCGGTCAAGAGCTTTGCGCCTATCGCCCTGGTTGCCTCGGTGCCTAACATCCTGATCGTGAACAAAGAGTTTGCCGAACAAAACAAGATTGCTTCGGTGCAGGATCTGATCAGCTACGCCAAAGAGCATCCCGGTCAAATGAACTTTGCTTCGGGCGGTAATGGCAGTGCGGGTCATCTGGCCGGTGAAGTCCTGAACACCCGTGCCCAGATCAATTCCGTGCATGTGCCTTACGCCGGTGCCAACCCCGCCAAGACGGCTTTGCTGGCAGGCCAAGTGCATTTCATGTTCGACAACCTGGCTTCGGCAGCGCCGCTGATCAAGGCAGATACCGTCAAGGCCCTGGCTGTGACGACTCTGGAGCGTTCCAGCTTCCTGCCTGACGTTCCCACCATGGAGCAGGCTGGTGTGAAACCGTTTGATTTGGGCACCTGGTTCGGTGTGTTTGCTACTGGCGGTACACCACAGCCTGTGCTGGACAAGCTGCATGCCGCTTATTCCAAGGCTTTGATGGATCCGGCCGTGCGTGAAGCACTGGCTACCATGGGCTCGGATGTGCAGCCTGGTACCATGGCTGAATTCAGCGAGCTTGTCAGCAATGATCTGAAGAAGTACAAAGAAGTCGTTGCCGACTCGGGTGCCGAGTTGTTCTAAGCTTTCAAGTACTTAGCCCCCAGGCAATCAGTGACTGCAGTTTGTGCGGTCGTTGGCAAGATCAAGAATTGTTAAAGAAGGCAGTGAAGTCTGTTTTGAAGTACCTGCTTGCGGTGCCTCTTGCTAGTATTGGAGGCATTCAAGCGGTCCTGGTACTTAATTTGAGATTACGGAGCCAATAATGACAATTTCCATTCGTTCTGCAAAATTAGCAGCATGTGCTGGTGCTCTTTCCCTTTTGGCCGCTTGCGGCACGATGGACAATATGAGCACGGGTGGTCGTACCGCAGTGGGTGCGGGTGGCGGCGCTGCTGTGGGGGCTGGTCTTGGGGCTTTGATTGGTGATAGCAGCAAGGCCGCCATGATTGGTGCAGGTATCGGTGCACTGGCTGGTGGTATTGCAGCGTACAACTGGTCTGGCATTAAAAAGGATGTTCAGCAGTCTGGCGCAACTGGCCTGGGTGTGGATGTGACCGAAATGCCCGATGGCAGCTTGCGGGTCAATATTCCTAGCAGTGTGTCGTTTGATACCGGCCATTATCAGTTAAAGCCTGCTTTGCTGCCGGTTCTGGATAGTGTGGCTCGCGCCATGAATCAGCATCCAGAGCTGCGTGCCAAGGCTGTCGGTCATACCGATAGCACCGGGTCGGCACAGACCAATCAAACTTTGTCGGTTAACCGCGCAAGCGCTGTGACGAATTACCTGACGCAGCAAGGTGTGGGACAAGGTCGTTTGATGGTGGAAGGCCGTGGCCCGAACGCTCCTATTGGGGATAATGCGACGGCTGAAGGCCGTGCCATGAACCGCCGCGTGGAGTTGTATTTGTACGCTCCGCAGAAGTAAGTCTCTGCTTGCCGCCTTAAGGCGTGCTGACAAAAGGCCCGGTTTTTTAACCGGGCTTTTTTTTGTTTGATCGGGGAGTGAGGGCATGGTTTGAGGGCAGCATGTTCTGTCAGTTGTCAGTTGTCAGTTGTCAGTTGTCAGTTATTAGTTGTGAACTGCTGATTGGTGGTTATCTGTTGTCGTTGATGGCATTAACGTTATTTGAGAGGGGCAGGGCTGATTATTGAGTAGAACCCAGTAATGAGCACGCCCTTGGGGGCGGTGGGCACCCGGAGGGGCTTGAGCACTTGCCGGTGCTGCGCACCGGTCCCCTTGTCGAGGGCATCATCCGGGCGCACTCTGAACTCGCGGGGTGGTTCGTCCCCCGGACGAACCACAAGCGTCCCGCTCAAACAGCAGAGTGCTTGCACCCCGGATCATGCCCCCGCCTGCGGCAAGTACTCTGAATCGCCCCTCCGGGTGCCCACCGCCCCCAAGGGCTCATACCGTGGCTATTCAAGCAATCATGTATTGAGGGTCTGGGTCTGAGATTTGGGATTTCGGATCTTGGGTCTGAGGTTTGACGTCTGAGGAGAGAGGTCGGAGGTGAAAGGTCTCAGGTGATAGGTGATAGGTGATAGGTGATAGGTGATAGGTCAGAGGTCAGAGATTCGACGCAGACCAGGAAAGTGCCACACGCTATTCAAGCATACAGTTTGAACCGTCCAGAAAAAAACGATTGTGAGCCAGTTAAGCCTAGCTTCAGGGTGTCCGGGCGGTTCAGAGGGTTTGCCGCGGTCGGGAGATAGCGTAGGGGTGCAAGCATCCTGCTGTTTGAGCCGGACGCTTGTACTTGGTCCGGGGGACCAAGTACCCGGCGAGTTCAGGATGCGCCCGTAGCTATCTCCTGACAAGGGCACCGGTGCGCAGCACCGGCAAACCCTCAGCCCGGACACCCTGAAGCTAGGCTTAACTGGCGTCTTCAGCAACGATCTCTTCTGACTGTTAAACCTTGCTTTCCAATAAATGAAATGACGAAGCCCCCAAAAAGAAAAAGCCCCAGGCAGAAATAATCCACCCAGGGCTTCAACCTATCAAGGCCTGATCAAACAAAGATCATGTTCACACCAGGCCCGCATTCAACACAGCATCAAGCCTCCTGATACAGCTTGCTGCCCTGTTGAACAAACTGCACTGACATTTCCTTCATCCCCTGATCCACAGCGGACTGCTCATCCAGGCCATTAGCCTTGGCATAGTCCCGTACATCCTGCGAAATCTTCATGCTGCAGAACTTGGGGCCACACATGGAGCAGAAGTGCGCCACTTTCATCGAGTCTTTCGGCAAAGTCTCGTCGTGGAACTCACGCGCTGTATCCGGGTCCAGACCCAGATTGAATTGATCATCCCAGCGGAATTCAAAGCGCGCCTTGGACAAGGCATTATCCCGGAATGCCGCAGAAGGATGTCCCTTGGCCAAGTCCGCGGCATGTGCTGCGATCTTGTAAGTGATGATGCCGTCCTTCACGTCCTTCTTGTTCGGCAAGCCCAGATGCTCCTTGGGCGTCACATAGCACAGCATCGCCGTACCTTGCCAGGCAATCATCGCCGCACCCAAACCGGAAGTGATGTGATCGTAGCCCGGCGCAATGTCCGTTGCCAAAGGCCCCAAGGTGTAGAAGGGGGCCTCATGACAGTGCTCCAGCTGCAACTGCATGTTCTCTGGAATCAAATGCAAAGGCACATGACCAGGACCTTCAATCATGACTTGAACATCATGCTTCCACGCTACCTGGGTCAACTCGCCCAGGGTACGCAGTTCCGCGAATTGTGCCTGATCATTAGCGTCATAGCCCGAGCCGGGACGCAAGCCATCGCCTAGCGAGAAAGCCACGTCGTACTGCTTCATGATCTCGCAGATGTCCTCGAAATGCTCGTACAGGAAGCTTTCGCGGTGATGCGCCAGACACCACTTTGCCATGATGGAACCACCGCGCGAAACAATGCCTGTCATGCGGCTGGCCGTCATGGGAATAAAGGGCAAACGCACACCGGCATGAATGGTGAAATAGTCCACGCCTTGCTCGGCCTGCTCAATCAAGGTGTCGCGGAAAATATCCCAAGTCAGATCTTCGGCAATGCCGCCGACCTTTTCCAGCGCCTGGTAAATAGGCACCGTACCGACTGGAACCGGCGAGTTGCGAATAATCCATTCGCGCGTCTCATGGATATTCTTGCCCGTGGATAAATCCATGATGGTGTCCGCACCCCAGCGAATCGCCCAGGTCATTTTTTCGACCTCTTCGCCAATGGTGGAGCCCAGGGCGGAGTTACCGATATTGGCGTTGATCTTCACCAGGAAGTTGCGGCCAATAATCATGGGCTCGGTTTCCGGGTGGTTGATATTGGCGGGCAAAATGGCTCGGCCACGCGCAATCTCATCACGAACAAACTCGGGGGTGACCGTGGTGGGCAAGCTGGCACCGAAACCTTGACCAGGGTGTACCTTGGTCAGGCGACGAGCCATCTCTTCACCTTGCGGACCGCTGGCGCGCAAGCTTTCAATGTATTGCTCGCGTCGCAGATTTTCCCGAATCGCCACAAACTCCATTTCGGGAGTGATGATGCCGCGCCGTGCGTAATGCATTTGCGTGACATTGGCTCCCGAAATGCTGCGTCGAGGCTGACGCTTCAACTCGAAGCGTAACGTGTCCAGTTCCGGGTCGGCCTGGCGGGCTTGACCGTACTGGCTGTTGAGTCCTGCCATCAACTCGGTGTCCTTGCGCTCGCTGATCCAGGCTTGGCGTAGCGGGGGCAGGCCTTTGCGAATATCGATCTGCACCGAGGGGTCTGTGTAGGGACCGCTGGTGTCATAAACGCTTAAGGGAGGATTCGGCTCGGCGCCGAAGTGGCTGGGCGTATCAGCCAGGGAGATTTCCCGAAAAGGCACACGCAGATCAGGCCGTGAGCCGGTTTGGTAGATTTTTCGGGAGTTGGGTAAGGGCTGGATCGCAGCCGGGTCTACGCTGGCCGCTGTGGCCGTAAAAGAAGGGGTTTTGCTTGTCATTGCAGCTCCAAAGAAATGGTGGAGCCGATATAGGAAGAAGTGCCGTGCAGGCATTGCACCTGTGGCACACGCTCCCAGCATCGGCATTATCCGTACTGGTACGAGGGTTTATCTCAACCCGCCAAATGGCGAGTACCCCTGCGTGCTGACAAGTATAGGTATCTTGGAGCTGCTTGTGGACGTATAAGGCTTATTTTCTTTTCATACCGTTGAGCAGATGACGGATGGTTTGATCCAGGTGGTCACGCTCTTTGGGTGGCAAAGCCACAATCTCGTCCACGGAAAAGCGGTTGAAGGGCCAGGTCACAATCGGTGGGCCTTCGCCGGAGTCTTGCAAGGTGGTAGCATGGGCTGCACTCAGCTCCATATTGCCCAGCCCGTTTTTCAGCCATTGAGCACTGATATTCAGGGCTTTGGCCAGATCCAGAATTTCGCGCGCGTCACGCCGCGTACCACTCTCGTAATTGGAGATGGCGCTTTGACTGAGGTTGCACAGACGAGCCAGCTCGGCTTGAGAAAAGCCGCGTTGCAGGCGGGCGTGGCGGAGGCGATCAGAGAAGTGTTTCACAGTACAGATTGTTCATGGAACGCCCTGCACGATGGTTTTGAGTAAAGATGTCGTATGTGATAAAAATGTCTGGCTTAACCGGCTGAATGAAACGAAGAGAAGCTTAAGATGGGAGCAGCACCAGATTTGTCGGGTTCAAGCCTGTGCTTAAAGCTTGAATGTCAGGGGTGTTTAACAAGGCAGGCGGTATAGGCGGGTAGAACGTACGGTGCCTAGCGTTTTTTCATGCCGTCCAGTAAATGACGCAAAGTGCGATCGAGCAAATCACGTTCGCCATCTGCCAAAGCAACCACTTCATCGACGGAAAACAGACGGAAAGGCCAGGTAACAATGGGAGGACCATCCAGGGGTTCGGACAATGTGTAGCTGTCCTGCGTGAACTCCATCGTGCCGATACCCTTGCGCAACCACAAAGCGCTGACATTCAAGGCTCTGCTCAACTCCAGAATTTCACGTGCATCCCGACGAGTGCCATTTTCATAATTGGAGATGGCGCTCTGGGTCAATCCGCATAGACGTGCCAAATCTGCCTGAGAAAGACCGCGATGTTGACGTGCGTGGCGAAGGCGTTCGGAGAAATGTTTCACACAACAGATTGTTGATGTAAAGCCAAACACGATGGTTTTAATTAAAAATCACAGTCGTGATTTATACTGTCCGGCATAGTCATCAGATGTCATTATAGTTAAGGTATCAACTATGTCGGTTGCAAATGAAATTGCTGGCGGTCCTGTTGTTCTGTACCTGGCCACGTCTATCCCTGATCGAAACTTACTAGAACAACAAATTCAGGCTCTGGCAGAACGTGGTTATCGTCTTATTTTTTGTCCGGATGCGACGGCTTTGCTGCAGTTGGCCCAAACGCGGGGCCGTTACGCCGGTTCGATATGTATTGCCTGGTTGGGCGGGGCCTTGGCGGAAATCTGCTCGGCGGCCGTGCGCTTACGTATGCTGTGTCCGCAAATTGGAATCCTGATGCAGTCCGATGCGACGGACTCGGCCATGCTGCAAGCCTTGCATAGCGGCGGAGATCAGTTTTGCCCCAGGGATGCGTCTTTGGAGTTGCTGGCAGCCAGTTTGCACAGCTTGCAGCGGCGCATGATGCAGATGCCCATCATTCCTGAACCGTCTCAGCCCCAGGAGTGGGTGCTGGATCAGGAGGGCTGGGCCTTGATATCGCCTGTCGGGATCTCGTTTAGCCTGACCAGCACGGAGCGCGCCTTCATCGTCCGCTTGCTGCGCGAAGAGGATCGCCGGGCCAGTCATTACGAGTTGATGCGGGCTGTGGCTAGTAAAACGGATGTAATCAGCAATCCACCCGGTGCTTCGCATATCAACCGCCTGGGCGTTCTGGTCAGCCGTATGAGACGCAAATTCAACCAGGGAGGCACGGTTCTGCCTATCCGCTCGATTCATAACTGGGGCTATATGTTCGCTGCTAATTGCCAGTTGCTGGCCTAGTCAGGATGTCATCAGGGCAGGGCAGTTGAAAAAGGCCCTGTCGGTTATACCGGCAGAGCCTTTGTTCATGCTGTGGGGGGCAGGGCTTAGTAGTAGCGCTGCACCGACAAGTCGTCTGCACGGATGGCAGGCTCCTTGTTGCTGATCAGATCAGCCAGCAATTGTGCACTGCCGGTAGCCAAGGTCCATCCCAGCGTACCGTGGCCGGTGTTCAGGAACAGATTGGAGTAGCGGCTACGCCCCACAATTGGGGTGCTGTCCGGCGTCTTGGGACGCAGGCCGGTCCAGAAATGCAGATCTGCATCGCTTTGGTAGCTGCCGGGGAACAGATCATTCAGGACCATCAGCAAGGTCTGTTCACGGCGGGGATTCAGGCGCTTGTTAAAGCCGACGACCTCGGCCATGCCGCCCACGCGAATGCGATTATCAAAGCGGGTCAGGGCGATCTTGTAGCTTTCATCCAGCAAAGTGGACTGAGGCGCACGCGAGGCATCCGCAATTGTGGCGGTAATGGAGTAGCCCTTCAACGGGTAGACCGGGATGGCCTGCAGGTCTTTCATCAAACCCGTAGACCAGGAGCCCAAGGCCACCACGTAGGCATCGGCAGTCAGCAGGCCATCGGAGCTTTGGACGCCGCTGATCTGCGTGCCGTTGCTGTGAATGCGCTGAATGTTCTGGTTCCAGCGGAATTCCACGCCTTCCTTCTCGGCCAATTCGCTAAGGCGGCGGGTGAACATCTGGCAGTCGCCGGTTTCATCTTCCGGGAAGCGCAGGCCACCGCTTAGTTTGTGCTCTACGTGGCGCAGAGCCGGCTCAATCGTGTGCAATTCGGAGGCGGACAGCAGCTCGTAGGGCACGCCAGCTTCTTTCAGGACCTCGATGTCGGCAGCAATGCCGTCCAGCTGCTTTTGCGTACGGAAAAGCTGCAAGGTGCCTTGGGCACGGTGCTCGAATTGAATGTCGGTCTGGGCGCGCAACTCGGCCATGCAGTGGCGGCTGTATTCAGCCAGACGCACCATGCGTTCTTTATTGATGGCGTAGCGGTCTGCTGTGCAGTTGCGCCACATGGCCAGTAGCCACTTGATTTGTGTCAGCGTGCCATCCGGGCGAATCGTCAGGGCCGGATGCTCGTCGAACATCCACTTGATGGCTTTGCGCGGGATACCCGGCGCAGCCCAAGGGCAGGCATAGCCAAAGGACAACTGACCGGCATTGGCAAAACTGGTTTCCAGAGCGGGCCCAGCCATGCGGTCGATGACCGTTACGCTGTGTCCTTGGCGGGCAAGATAATAAGCGCTGGTTACGCCTTCTACGCCAGCACCTAGCACGAGGATCTTCATACGGTTCCTTGGGCGCATCGCCCGAAAGGGAAAGTGTTGCAATCAGGCGCGCAAAAACCGCGCGCACTGTCGCAATTCGATACGTTTTATCCGTCTATTTCAACAGGCGGGCAGGGTAGGGGTCAAGGATTAGTCCTGATCCGGTGCACTGCGTGGGAACACCATATTGTTACGGTGTATCAGCTCTGTATCGTGTTCGCTGCCCAGCAATTCATTGATCAGGTGGCTGGGTTGGCCCATGATGCGGCGGGTGTCGTCCGAGGAGTAGTTGATCAGACCACGGGCGTATTCCACGCCGTGCTTGTCCACGCAGGCAACGACATCGCCACGGTCAAATTCGCCCTCTACATGGGTGACACCGACGGGCAGCAGGCTCTTGTGACCGTCTATCAGCGCACGTACAGCGCCTTCGTCCAGCGATACGCGACCACGCACACGCAACTGGTCGACCAGCCAGCGTTGGCGGGCCGAGCGTACGGGCAAGGTGGCACGCAGCTCGGTGCCGATGCGCTCACCTTGCGCCAGGCGGGACAGGACTTGCTGTTCCCGGCCAGAGGCAATAATGGTGTGGCCACCGCTTTGCGCAGCGCGTTTGGCGGCCAGGATTTTGGTGATCATGCCGCCGGTGCCGATATTGCTGCCCGAGCCGCCTGCCATGGCTTCCAGCGTCGGATCGCCCGCCTGTCCCAGCGAGATGAACTGCGCATCAGGATTGCTGCGCGGGTCGGCACTGTAAAGGCCAGCCTGGTCGGTCAGGATAATCAGGGTTTCGGCTTCGATCAGATTGGTGACCAGTGCGCCCAATGTATCGTTGTCGCCCACGCGGATTTCATCCGTGACCACCGTGTCGTTCTCGTTCACGATGGGGACTACACCCAGGTCCAGCAAGGTGTTGATGGTGCCTCGTGCATTCAGGTAGCGATGGCGGTCGGCCAGATCTTCATGGGTCAGCAGAATCTGAGCGGTGCGCACACCATGGCGGGCAAAAGCCACTTCATAGGCTTGAATCAAGCCCATCTGGCCGACGGCCGCCGCCGCTTGCAACTCATTCATGGCCTTCGGTCGGCGCGGCCAGCCCAGGCGGGCCATGCCTTCGGCAATGGCACCGCTGGAAACCAGCACCAATTGCTTGCCTTGGGCATGCAGTTGAGCAATCTGGGTAGCCCATTGCTCTACGGCATCCAGGTCAATCCCTTTGCCCTCGTTGGTGACCAGGGAGGAACCTACTTTAATAACCAATCGGCGCGATTGCGCAACGGCCGATTCAGAATGAGAAGAGTGCTGCATGACGAGTTCAGAAATCCATCGCTTGGCGTGTAAATAGAGAAAATGCCAGGAGTAGGGCGGTTGGCTTAACCGCGTCTTCCGGGCATTTTGGGGTTCAGTCCTGGAGTCTAGATCCTGGACCTGTGTAGCACGATCAGTCTGGGGCAAACCTCTCGTCGTAAATATGGGTGCCGTCGGCAATATCTTGCTCGATATGCTCTTTGCGGCTTTCTTCATCCAGCCAGGATTGCAGCTGATAGACCAGATCCTGTGTACCGACACCGGTCAGGGCGGAGATACCAAAGACCGGGCCTTCCCAGTTCAGCTCTTTGAGCAGGCGGGCTTTCAGGTCTTCCGGGTCCGAGACCATGTCCAGCTTGTTCAGAACCAGCCAGCGTGGCTTGGCGTACAGCTCTTCGCTGTACAGACGCAGTTCTTCAACAATGGCACGGGCCTCTGCAGCCACTTTGGCTACAACATCCTCGTCCGGGTCCAGGCTGGATACGTCCAGCAGATGCAGCAAGATACGGGTGCGGGTCAGGTGGCGCAGGAACAAGTGTCCCAGGCCGGCACCTTCGGAAGCGCCCTCGATCAGGCCAGGAATATCGGCCACTACAAAGCTGTGGGCTTCGGACGAACGCACCACACCCAGGTTGGGGTGCAAGGTGGTGAAGGGGTAATCCGCAATGCGCGGCTTGGCGTTGGAAATGCGGGTGATCAGCGTGGATTTACCGGCGTTGGGCATACCCAGCAGACCGACATCAGCCAGCACCTTCAGTTCCAGACGCAGCTTGCGATGCTCGCCTTCCTTGCCGTAGGTAAATTGACGCGGGGCACGGTTCACACTGGATTTGAAGTGCAGGTTACCCAAACCACCGGCGCCGCCTTGGGCCAGGGTTATTTTTTCGCCATGACGCTTCATGTCAAACAGCTGCTCGCCGGTTTCTGCGTCAAAAATCATGGTGCCAACGGGCACACGCAGGGTGATGTCCTCGCCACCCGCGCCATATTGGTCGGACCCACGGCCGTTTTCGCCGTTGCGAGCGCGGTGCAGGCGGGCGTAGCGGTAGTCGATCAAGGTGTTGACGTTACGGTCGGCCTCGGCATAAATGCTGCCACCGCGTCCACCGTCGCCGCCATTGGGGCCACCTTTTTCAATAAATTTTTCTCGGCGGAAACTGGCAGCGCCGTTTCCACCTTTGCCTGCGACCACTTCAATGGTCGCTTCGTCTACGAATTTCATGGTGATGAGTGCTGTATAGGTCCAGGGGCCGCAGAACCGTATGGGCTGCTGGTCTGGGAGCAGACCATTTTAAACAAAAACCCCAATTGCTTAGTGTATAGGAGATTGGCTTATCTGCCGGTATGTGCCGTGATAGTGGCCGATTTTTAATCTCTTGCTGTGGCCGTAGGGAGACTGGCTAAGCCGGGTGGGCGGGTTTGGGCGATGGCAGGTTGGCCATGCATAAAAAAAGCCCTGCCTAGGGCGGCAGGGCTTTTTCGCAGCGAGTACGCTTTGATCGGGTGGCTTATTCGCCAGCAACGACCGAAACGGTACGCTTGTTCAGAGCACCAGTGATGGAAAATTTAACTTTGCCATCGACCAGGGAGAACAGTGTGTGGTCTTTACCAATGCCCACGTTCACGCCGGGGTGAAACTGAGTGCCGCGCTGACGAACAATGATGCCGCCAGCCGAAATTACCTGACCGCCGTAGACTTTAACGCCCAGACGTTTGGCCTGTGAGTCACGGCCGTTCCGCGTAGAGCCGCCGCCTTTCTTCTGTGCCATTTCTTTAGCTCCTAGATGAAGAAAATACCAAATTCGCTTTTAGCAACAACTTAGGCGTTGATCGCTTCGATGCGGATTTCGGTGTAGTTTTGACGATGGCCTTGCGTTTTGCGGTAGTGCTTGCGACGGCGCATTTTGAAAATCTTGATTTTGTCGTGACGGCCTTGCGCAAGAACAGTAGCCTTGACCACAGCGCCAGCAACGAAAGGAGCACCGATTTGCAGTGCTTCACCTTCGCCGACGGACAGAACCTGGTCAAGCGAAATTTCTTGCCCAATGTCTGCCGGTATCTGTTCTATTTTGAGTTTTTGGCCAGCAGTAATGCGATATTGCTTACCGCCGGTTTTTATAACCGCGTACATAGGGAATCCCTTAAAGAGTCAAACAGGCATCGCGTAAAAGGCCAATAACAGCCCGCTGTAATGCCATCTAACATAAAAAAATCTTGACACGCAAAATGCCAAGCAAAAAATAATAGGATAAAAAGGCTTTGCTGTCAATGGCTTGGACCTTCTCCTGTCTGTATTTTGCATCCAATCCTTTCGTTTTTCACTGGGTAGGCAGGGTAGGCCCCTTGTCTTGGGGGCGTAAAGGACGTGTGAGGGGACCTGCCCCGTCCAGAACAGGGCATATCGCTAATTTGTTACATTTCTCCTCAATCTGTGGCCTTTGAGTGGCTCGCCTTCCGCTACGGTAGAGCTGTTGCGTTCACAGAAGCGTAAGTCATTTATTTTTCGGACCTACTAAGGGGAAGCGTATGAATAAGGACACGATCGAAGGCAAATGGAAACAACTGGCTGGTAAAGCCCGCAGCGTCTGGGGCGAAATTACGGATGATGAGTGGGCCAAGGTGAAAGGGGATGCCACGCAATTGGCCGGTCTGGTGCAAGAGCGCTATGGCCGTACCCGCGAAGAGGCGGAGCGCGAGGTTAAAGACTTCTACGACAAGTACGACCGTTAGCGGGTGGGAACCTTTTTTTGTCTGTAGGTATTTCATGAGCTGTCGTTGAGATGGTCCGTCAGACAAGGTGCTGTCCCTGTACGTACTGATGATGAGGAGAATCGTATGCTTTACTACGCCGTAATCTTTTTTATTGTAGCTATCGTGGCTGCTGTGCTGGGTTTTGGTGGCATTGCCGCTGGTGCTGCTTCGATTGCCAAGATCCTGTTTGTCGTGTTCCTGATTCTGGCGGTGCTCTCGCTGGTCAAGGGCATGGGCAAGAAATAGAACAAGCCCGCCAGTGGCGGGCTTGTCCGTAAGGAAAAACCGTCTCCACCGATTGGGTGGAGGCGGTTTTTTTTATCAGGAGCGGTAGTCCGCGTTGATAGTGACGTACTCGTGCGAGAAGTCGCAGGTGTAAACCGTTTCGCTGTGTTGGCCACGGCCCAGAGAAACACGTACCAGAATTTCGGCTTCCTGCATGACGCGCTGGCCATCTTCTTCCTGGTAGTCGGGGTTGCGGCCACCGTCCACGGCTACCAGCACATCACCTAGCCACAGACGCAATTTGCTCACGTCCAGATCGCTAATGCCGGCGTAGCCAATGGCGCACAGAATACGGCCCAGGTTCGGGTCGGAGGCAAAGAAGGCTGTTTTCACCAGAGGTGAGTGAGCGATGGCGTAAGCCACTTTCAGAGCTTCTTCGCTGGAGCCGGCGTCATCAACCTGAATGGTCATGAACTTGGTGGCGCCTTCGGCGTCACGCACGATTTTCTGGGCCAGTTCGCGCGAGGCGTCGACCAGGGCATCCAGCAAGGTGTTGTAGTTCGGGTCTGCAATCGACTCTACCGTGACACCGCTTTGGCCGGTTGCCATGATGATGAAGGAGTCGTTGGTGGAGGTGTCGCCATCAACCGTAATGCGGTTGAAAGAGCGGTCTGCCGCCTGACGACACATATCGCGCAGCAGTTCGGGAGCAATACCGGCGTCCGTAGCCAGGTAACCCAGCATGGTGGCCATATTGGGGCGAATCATGCCCGCGCCTTTGCTGATGCCGGTCAGTGTGATGGTTTTACCCGACAACTGGATCTGGCGAGACACGATTTTGGGTTGCGTATCGGTGGTCATGATGCTGTGAGCAGCATTGAACCAGTTGTTGTCGGCCAGATCGTTCACCGCCGCAGGCAGAGCGCCCAGCAGGCGATCCATGGGCAGAGGCTCCAGAATGACGCCGGTGGAAAAGGGCAGCACTTGCTGAGGCAGGATGTTCAGCAGGCGCGCGGTTTCCGTGCAGGTTTGCTGTGCTTTTTCCAAACCAGCCTGACCTGTGCCAGCGTTGGCATTGCCGGTATTGATGACCAGGGCGCGGATGCCATCGTGCGTAGCCAAGTGCGCTTCGCACACTTGTACTGGAGCAGCACGGAAACGGTTGGTGGTGAATACACCGGCCACGCTGGTACCGGGGGCCAATTCAAACACGGTCAGGTCGCGTCGGTTGGCCTTGCGAATACCGGCTTCGGCAATACCGATTTTGACACCGGCAACAGGGTGAATATCAGATTCAGAGGGGATGAACAGATTGACGGCCATGACGCGATCCGAAAAACAATGTTAAAGGCGGCTCAAAGCAGTAATGATACTTGCTTTGAGCCGCCTGAGCATATCTTTGGTCGCGCCGGAGCGCTTAGCTTTCGCGAGCAGCCATGGCCACGTTGTTGCGAGTGATCAGCTTGAGTTCGCCCAGGGCTTCAAACAGGTTGACGCGTGCTTTTTCCGACAGGTTGGCAAACATCTCTTGTAGCCACTGTTCGTGGGAGGCAGCCATTTTCTTGAATTGGCGCTTGCCCTTGGGTGTCAGGCGGATCAGGGAGCTGCGACGATCGGTGAGCACCTTGATGCGTTCGACCAAACCTTCTTTTTCCAGCTGATCGGTAATGCCCGTGATATTGCCGTTGGTGACCATCAGGTGACGGGACAGCTCGCTCATTTTCATGCCAGCGGGCTGACGCTGCAATTGAGCCATCAGGTCAAAACGGGGCAGTGTGGTCGTGTGCTCGGTACGCAGGCGACTGCGAATTTCGCCTTCAACCAGATTGGTGCAGGCCATCAAGCGCAGCCACAGGCGGGTGTCGAAGTGGTCGTCGCTATGGGCACGGCTTTCCAAGTCGGGAGCGGCATCGGCGACGGCGGAAGCGGGGATATCGTTCATGATCATAGATAGCTTGCCTTAATGGTGCATGTCCAAAATGTTTAGCTTTGAAGGACGCAGACCGCAGCCATGAGCAAGCTGGGTTAGCTTGGTGGGTATCTTAGGGGCTGGTTCGAAGTTTGACATTGCGACAGATCAAAGTAAATTCGTTTTTAAGCTTAAATTAATCAACTTGATAGAAAGCACCGGCAAAGCAGGCAAAGCATTGGGTAAGGAAATGCAAACTCTTGTCTGCTATTTACTTTTAGGGCCACGGCTTTGAATAATCTTCGGACGGCACTCTAACTTTGATCCGACACGATAAGCTGGCTAAATTCAAGTGATTATTTATTTGAAGTATAAGGCATTTGCCTCTGTATCGCCTGTTCGCTTAATCACTTTTCTGCTTTTTCTGATACTTTTTTTTGTTTCAAAAATAATGCCTGCCGTAATTTTTCTTAATTGAAAAAAATGCATGCAGAAGATCGATTTATTTCTTATATCCTGAAATTCATTATTGAATTTTGCGTTGCGCGGGCAAGGGCCTCAGAGGAGCCGGGATCAGTCTAGGATACCCCTTGAAACAGCGGAGGATGATGCGCTACTGCGGATAACCCGTAGTCGGGATTGCTGATACTGGAGCATTTTTTTTGCTAATATCCTTTAGAACTAAACAATATAGACCTTGCCAATTTGGCTGGCGCCTTTGATGGACCAAGGTCTACGCCTGAGTGGGGCGTAATCTACGCAGGAGATAAGGATGGAACGTTCAGCGCACCTTGATACCTTTGCACGCGACAATCTGCCACCCATGGAGTGGTGGCCAGAGATGTTGCTGGAAGGCAATCCGGATGTGGACTATCCCGCTCGTCTCAATTGTGCCGTGGCGCTGTTGGGAGAGCAGGTAGCAGCGGGGCATGGTGATCGCGTGGCTTTGCAGTGGGCACAGGGCGATGAGAATCGCAGTCTGACCTACAAGCAGCTGGACGTGCTGACCAACCGTATTGCTCATGTTCTGGTTGAGGACATGAAGCTGGTGCCCGGCAACCGGGTTTTGCTGCGTGGTCCCAATAACCCCATGATGGCCGCCTGCTGGTTGGCCAGCATCAAGGCCGGTCTGGTTACGGTTCCCACCATGCCTTTGTTGCGGGCGGTGGAACTGAAGACGATTCTGGACAAGGCCGAGATTCATGCTGCCTTGTGTGACGAGCGCCTGCGTGAAGAGCTGGAACACTGCATGGACTCCACGCATGATTCCTACACGCCTGCTCTGAAGCAACTGCTGTGCTTTAACGATGAAAGCGCCAAGGGTCTGGAAGCCTTGTTGGCTGACAAGCCCGAAGAGTTCACCGCTTGCGATACGGCGGCTGACGATGTTTGTCTGATCGCTTTCACCAGCGGCACGACCGGCCAGCCCAAAGGTTGCATGCACTTCCATCGTGATGTGCTGGCAATGTGCGATACCTTCTCGCGTCACGTACTGCGTTTGACCCCGGATGATGTGGTCTGCGGTACGCCTCCTTTGGCCTTTACCTTCGGCCTGGGCGGTCTGCTGTGCTTCCCGCTGCGTGTGGGTGCATCTACTGTCCTGCTGGAGCGTCTGACGCCTTCCGATCTGCTGGGCATGATTGATCGCTTCAAAGTGACCATGAGCTTTACCGCACCCACCTTCTATCGTCAGATGGCTGGTTTGGTGGATCGTTACTCCTTGGCCAGCTTGCGTGCCACCGTGTCGGCAGGCGAAGCCTTGCCAGATGCAACGCGTCAGCTTTGGAAGCAGGCCAGCGGCATCGAGATGACGGACGGCATTGGCGGTACGGAAATGATTCACGTGTACGTGTCCAGCCCACCTGAAAAAGTGCGTGCTGGTGCCATTGGCCAAGTGGTGCCCGGTTATGTCGCCACGATTCTGGACGATGATCTGAATCCGGTGCCAGTCGGCACGGTAGGCCGTTTGGCCGTAAAGGGGCCAACAGGCTGCAAGTACCTGAACGACGAGCGTCAGAAGCAGTTTGTTCAGGGCGGTTGGAACTTCCCTGGCGACACCTTCAAGATGGACGAGGACGGCTACCTGTATTACCAGGCTCGTAACGACGACATGATTGTTTCCTCGGGCTATAACATTGCCGGTCCTGAGGTGGAAGGCACCTTGCTCAAGCACGAGGCTGTGGCCGAGTGTGGCGTTGTAGGTGCCGCCGATGAAGAACGGGGCCAGATTGTGCAGGCCTTCATTGTGCTCAAGCCTGGCTTTACCGGAAACGATGAGCTGAAAAAGAAGCTGCAGGATTTTGTGAAAGAGAACGCAGCGCCGTACAAGTATCCACGCGCCATTGAGTTCGTGACTTCGCTGCCTCGTACCGAGACAGGGAAGTTGCAGCGCTTTGTCTTGCGGCAGATGGCGCAAGACTGATTGTTCAGAGCATAAAAAAAGCGGGCATATAGCCCGCTTTTTTTGTCCGGCGCTTTTAGTTTTTGAAGGTGGCAAAAACTTCGCGTGCCGCTTGCACAGTGGCGTCGGTAATGTCCGGGGTGTGCTGCACCGAAACAAAACCTGCTTCAAAGGCCGAGGGTGCGAAGTACACACCCTTGTCCAGCATGGCGTGGAAGAACTGCTTGAAGCGCTCGATGTCGCCAGCCGACACTTGGGCCAGGGAGGTGGGCACGGTTTCGCTGAAGTAGATACCGAACAAGCCGCCTTGGTGGTCTGCCGTAAAAGGTACGTCTGCTTCTTTTGCAGCGGCCTTCAAGCCCTGGATCAGCTTGGCGGTGTTGGCTGTCAGGGTGTCGTAGAAACCGGGTTGAGCCAGTTTCTTCAAGGTTGCCAGACCCGCGGCCACAGCAACAGGGTTACCGGACAGGGTGCCTGCCTGGTAAACACCACCGACGGGAGCGACGCATTGCATGATGTCGCGACGGCCACCGAAAGCACCGACGGGCATGCCGCCACCAATCACCTTGGCCAGGGTGGTCAGGTCAGGACGAATGCCGGTCAGGCCTTGCACGCCTTGAGGGCCAACACGGAAGCCGGTCATGACTTCGTCAAAAATCAGTACGGCACCGTATTCGGTGCACAGTTCGCGCAAGCCTTCCAGGAAGCCGGGGGCTGGGCGCACCAGGTTCATGTTGCCGGCAAAAGGCTCAACGATAATGCAGGCGATTTCGCTGCCTTTCTGTTTGAAAGCATCGCGCACGGCGTCCAGATCGTTGTAGTCCAGCACCAGGGTGTGGCCGACAAATTCGGCTGGCACGCCTGCAGAGGTGGGGTTGCCAAAGGTCAGCAAGCCGGAACCGGCTTTGACCAGCAGACTGTCAGCGTGGCCGTGGTAACAGCCTTCAAACTTGATGATGGTGTTGCGGCCGGTAAAGCCACGGGCCAGACGAATGGCGCTCATGGTGGCTTCGGTGCCGGAGCTGACCAGACGCACTTGCTCGATGGACGGCAGCATTTTGGTCAGAGTTTCAGCCAGCACGACTTCGCCTTCGGTAGGCGCGCCGTAGGACAGGCCGTGTACGGCGGCTTCCTGTACGGCCTTGATAACGTCCGGATCGGAGTGGCCCAGAATGGCCGGTCCCCAGGAACCCACGTAGTCCGTGTATTGCTGGCCGTCTGCATCCCAGATGTAAGGGCCCTGAGCGCGTTCGATAAAGCACGGGGTGCCGCCCACGGAACCGAAGGCACGGACGGGCGAGTTGACGCCGCCGGGGATGACTTTGCAGGCACGTTCAAAAAGTTCGGAGTTACGGGACATGAGGCAAGAATCCAGATGTGAAAAGGTCAAGGCCAGGCAAGGGGTCAGCGCATAAAGCGCGATGAGTCCTGGGCGTGAAAGTAGTCAGTAAAGCGTTGCGCCGTGGCACGTATATCGCTGGTTTCAAACAGGCTGCTGATAACGGCAACGCTATCGACCCCTGCTTCCAGCAGTTCGGGCATTTTCTCGGGTGTGATGCCGCCAATCGCAACAATGGCAGCACGCCGTCCCTCGTGTTCTTGTTCTTGGCAAAGCAGTCGAGCTTGTCGCAAGGTGTTCAGCTCAGCCGGGGGGGCTTCGGGTTTGACGCTGGAAGGGTACATGGCCCCAAAGGCAATGTAGTCTGCATCGTCTGCCAGGGCCTGGCGAGCCAGATCCAGACTGTTGTAGCAGGAGCGTCCCAGCAGGGCTTGCGGCCCCAGTGCCTGACGGGCCTGGGTCAACTCGCCATCGCTTTTACCCAGGTGCGCGCCTTGCACGTCAAACTCTTGCGCCCAGCTCCAGTGATCGTTCACCAATAGCGGCAGATCCAAAGACAGGCACAGCTTGATCAACTCTTTGAGTTGTTGCTGGCGGATTGGTTCCGGGCCGTTCTTGCGACGGAACTGCAAGACCTGCAACCCCCCTTCGTGAGCGGCACGTACTGCGTTCAACAAGCGGGCGGTGTCGTCCCATTCGGGAGTAATGCCGTATAGACCGGCAGGAAAGCGCAGGGTGGTGGCGTCAGTCATTTTGGGGAGCAACAGGGTTGAACAGGCGGTGGCCCATACCGGGCTGGAAGGTGTCACTGGCACGTGCCTGCAGGTGCAACAAGGCTGATTCTACCGCGTTATCCAGCTCGTGGCCTTGAGCCAGAAAGCTCAGGCAGGCGGTAGCCAGCAAACTGTCTATGTCCTGCTGACGCAGGCCGCCATCCAGCGGCATGCTGTAGTCCAGACGACCGTGATGTCCCTGAAAGCGCGTGTGCCATTGTCCGGCAGCACCGGGGACGCCGGTGACCAGTACGGCATTGGCTCCGTTGTTCAACAAGGTTTCCACGGCATCGGGGGTGTCGCCCAGCAGCTCGTCGGCCTGCCAGCGCTCCAGGCTGGGGTGGTCGATCAATAATAAGGAGCTCAGGGGCAGGAGCAGGCGTAAACTGGCATCAAGAGCATCGTCCGCATCCAGCTCGTCCAGGCCGGTGGGCATGGCGCTCAGGTGCAGGACCAAGGGCAGTTCAGGGTAGTCGGAGCAAAGCTCGGCCACCATGCTGGCGATTTCAGGACTGTAGACAGGACCGCACTTGATGGCCTGAATGTTCATGTCCTCCAGCAAGCAGCGCGCCTGGTCGTCGGCAATGTCCTCTGCCAGGGTCTGAATGTTTTCTTGCTGCGCGCTATCGCGCACCAGCAAGGCGGTGGGCACGCTGACGATATGGCAGCCCAGATGAGCGCCAGTGATGGCATCGGCGGGCAGGTGGGCACCGCCGCTGGGATCATAAGGAGCCAGCACGAGCGCCAGAGCAGGACTTGAATTTTTGATTTCAGCAGCCATCTTGTCTTGGTTACCCATGCAGGGCCGGCAAGGCTCTGGATGTCACGGGTTGAGTAATTTAGTAATATGAACCCCATTTTAATGGATTGCCCCGATTTGCACGCGGATCGGACTATGTTTACAAATACAGTAGGAATACTATGCGTACGTGGATGTGCCTGATTTGCGGCTGGATTTATGATGAAGAAGCAGGTTTGCCTGAGGAAGGCATTGCGCCGGGCACACTCTGGGAAGACGTCCCTCCGAACTGGGTCTGTCCCGAATGCGGAGCTCGTAAGGAAGACTTCGAAATGATCCAAGTGTGATCATCTCAAGTTCCAAGGTGGTTTGTTTTGACGGGAGGTGTGTATGAGTGCCACTAGCCAGTCCCCGCTAATCCAAGAAAGCGCTGATCTAACGCACCACCTGTTACTTGCCATGCCCGGTGTGGTTTCGGGCAGCTTGGCCGACACGGTGATTTATGTCTGTGAACATAATGAGCAAGGTGCCTTGGGCCTTGTTATCAATCGACCAACGGATCTGAGCCTGGTTGAGCTGCTGTCTCGTATCGAGGTGGATGTGGAAAACCGGGCTGATCTGGCCGCGACGTCTGTCTACTTCGGTGGACCGGTGCAAACGGATCGCGGCTTTGTTCTCCATGATTCCGATAAAACCTATACCTCCAGTCTGGGGGTAGGTGATCTGACTCTGACTACTTCGCGGGACGTGCTGCAGGACGTGGCCCAAGGCCAGGGGCCAGTGCATATGCTGGTCACGCTGGGTTATGCCGGTTGGGCTGCGGGCCAGCTGGAAAGCGAGATGGCCGACAATGCCTGGCTGAGCATCAAGGCTACCCATGAAATCCTGTTTTCTACCCCGGTTGGGGAGCGCTATGATCGCGCCCTGGCTTTGCTGGGAATCAGTCCTTTTACCCTGACAGGTGCTGCGGGCCATGCCTGAACACGAAACACCGTCAATGGTCAGCTCGGCGCAAACCTTGCTGGCCTTTGACTATGGCCTGAAAAAAATTGGCGTGGCGCTGGGCAACACCTTGACGCGCCAGGCCCGCCCTTATACGATTTTGCGGCCCGTTACACGGGAACAGCGCTTTGCGGCTATCGAGGCTTTGCTCAAGGAATGGCAGCCCGATCGCGTCGTGGTAGGTTTGCCTTTGACCCTGGATGGTGGCGAGCAGTATGCTTCGCTGCGGTGTCGGCGTTTTGCCAACCAACTGCACGGTCGCTATGGCGTTGCAGTAGACCTGGTCGATGAGCGGGGCTCCAGCATGGAGGCTCAAGAATTGCTGGGCAATAATGACGATGATGATGCCATGGCAGCTTGCGTGATCCTGCAGCGATATCTGGACAGCCTGCCACCGGCCTGAGCTCTCTACAAGGTTGCAGCCTTTTGATTAGTTTATTTCGTTTTAGTTGGCGCGCTGTCGCTCTGATTGTGTGGATCGTGGTCGGCTTGTTAAGCGTCGGTCTGCTTTTTCCGGTATTGCGTCCAGGCGGGCGCCGCGTCATGGTGTTGCGCATGTCGCGCCTCTTGATGCTGATCTGCGGCGTGCGTGTACTGCAGCACGGCCAGGCCGTTCAGGATCGCTCCGTGCTCTATGTGTCCAACCATATCTCCTGGTTGGACATTTTTGTACTCAACAGCGTGCGTAGTACCTCTTTCATTGCAAAAAGCGATATTCGCCGTTGGCCAGTGATTGGCTGGCTGGTGGCGGGTGCAGGGACGGTTTTCATTGAGCGCGGACAGCGTCGCGCCATTCAGATTGTCAGCCAGCAAATGGCTGTGTGCTTTGAGCGTGGTGATGCCGTAGGTCTGTTCCCTGAAGGCACCACTTCAACCGGACTGGATGTACAGCCTTTCCACGCCAGTTTGTTTGAGACGGCTATCAGCCTGAATGTGGATATTCAGCCGGTGGCTCTGGTATTTGAGCAGAAAGGTCAGCGCAGTGAGCGCTTTGCCTTTGTGGGCGAGCAGTCTCTGGTTGGCAATATCTGGGTTCTGCTCAGTGCGCGTAATGTCTCTGTGCACTGCCATTTTCTGGACCTGATGCCGGCTCAATCCTGTACGGAATGGGGACGTTCGCAAACGGCACAAACAGCTCGTGAACAGATCCGTGCGGTCGTGTGCCCCGAGGCCGTCACTGTCGAGGCCTGATGGCTTTAGCCCGGTTTTTTGCTTTCCGGGCAGTGAATCTGAACCAGATGCCGGTCTTGCAGGCGTACAGCACTAAGCTGGCGACCCCAGACGCAGCCGGTATCCAGACTGATCACGGTAGGCGTGTTCAGCAAGCCCAGCGTAGACCAATGTCCAAAAATAATAGGGACCTGGGCACAGGCGCGATTCGGCATTTCATACCACGCTAGCAAGCCGGACTCGGCATCCGGCGCACCCTTGTGCTTGAAGTCCATGCGACCATTCACATCGCACATGCGCATGCGGGTCAAGGTGCTGACAATGGCGCGCAGGCGATCGTAGCCTTGTAGCCCAGCATCCCAACGATCCGGGTTGTTGCCGAACAACTCAATAATCTTGTCTTGCCAGTCATCCGCACGTAAGAGTGCTTCCAGCTCGTGGGCGTATTCCAGCGTTTGCTCCGGGCTCCAGTCGGGGTGCACTCCGGCATGTACCATCAGATGGTCATGCTCATAATGAGCCAGCGGTTGGTGTCGCAGCCAGTCCAGCAACTCTTGTGCGTCCGGCGCGGCCAGCAGTTCCTGCAAGGTATCCTGCTTGCCGGGCTTGCGCACCCCGGCAGCGACTGCCAGACAGTGAATGTCGTGGTTGCCCAGTACACAGACGGCGCGATCGCCCAGAGAACGAATCAGGCGCAACGCTCCCAGAGAGTCCGGGCCACGGTTGACCAGATCGCCTGCAAACCAGAATTTGGCCTGGCTGTCGGCTGCAACATCAGGATGGCTGAGCAAGCTGTCCAGGGGGCGGCAGCAGCCTTGAATATCACCAATCGCCCAGATGGCAGGGGAAGTAGCTAAGGACATGATTTAGTTGGTTGTGCTGGAGTTGCGACGACGCCGGTTGTGCCGGTTTTCCATCATGATAAGAGCACTCAAGGCCATGGCCATGGCGATCAGGTTCGGAACCAGAGCGGTGACCCACGGCGCCAGATTGCTGAGCATGGCCACGTTCAAGGCCAACTGATTGATCATGAAAAAGCCCACGCCCAGCAAGATACCGGTAAAGACCTTGGTGCCCACACCGCCGTGGCGGGTCTGCATGAAGCCGATAGGCGCAGCAATGGTAATCATGACCAGCAAGGTAAAGGGGTAAGCGACTTTGCGCCACAGGGCCACAACCTGACGTTTGGTCTGCAGCTTGTTCGCGTCCAGATAGCCGATGTAGTCCTTCAGGTCCAGAATGGACATGCGCTCGGGTGTCACGACGCGTGCAATCAGTCGATCCGGCGTTAGCGTGGTGGTCAGCGTCAAGGTGGGGCGTTTTTCAATTTTGACCAGCGCTTGATCAGGTGCCTTATCCTGTGACAGAGCCGTGTGGGCCTGCTCATTGACTTGGGTCTCGGTAACGTCCTGCAAGTCCAGCTGGTTCTTGTGGAACTGTCCGCTGGGCGCTTGAGTCATTGCACTCAGGCGCTGCCCATCCGCGAAGTCGAACACGCTGACATCGCTTACTTTGCCATCGCCCTGCAGGTTGGCAATATTGATGATGCGCACCCCGCCACTGTCATTGCTCTCCTTGAACCAGTAGCCACTGTCCAGACGGCCGCCACCGGAACGTCCCAGCAAGGCCATGCCTTGCTCACTGGATTTGATCTCGGCCATGGGGGTGACATACTCGGACAAAACAAAGGCCCCCCCTACCAGGGGCAGGGTAATGGTCCAGAGCATCAGCATCATGTGCAGGCCGCTAACGCCTGACGCACGCAAAATTACCAGCTCATTGCGCTGAGCCAGACTGGCCAGGGCCAGGGTGGCACCAATCAACAGGCCAATGGGCAGCAGGTCGTACAGACGGGTGGGCAGCTCCAGGGCCTGGATGTAAAACAGATTCATCAGGGTGAACTTGGAGCCGACCTTGTCCAGCTCTTCAATCAGGGCGAAAAAGGTAAACAGGCCAAGCAGGGCAATCAGCACCACGGCGCTGGAGCGATAGATTTCGGAAGCGAGATAGCGGCGTGCGGTGCGCATGAAAATAGGGCCCAGGAAAGACGTGGCTAGCTTAACAAAAATGCGGATTGCAGTCAGGGAATAGCGACTTGTCGCATACGTTGACTGATAGTGCGCGTGCGCGATTGCAAATAGGGGCTGTTACGGTTTTTGTCATAGTAGGCCGGGTTGGGTAACATGCCTGCCAGACGGGCGGCCTGCATGGCACTGAGCCTGGCCGCATCCACCTTGAAGTAGTGGCGTGCCGCCGCCTGGGCGCCAAAAACGCCTTCTCCCCATTGAGCTACGTTCAGGTATAGCTCCAGAATGCGTTCCTTGCTCATGACGGTTTCAATCATATAGGTCAGAATCAATTCCTGACCTTTACGCAGATAACTGCGTGATTCTGATAGAAACAGATTCTTGGCCAATTGCTGGGAAATGGTAGAACCACCACGACGGCGGGTAGAGCCCTTTTCCGACTGGCGGCGGTTGTATTCCCAGGCTTTGCGAATGGCATCCCATTCGACCCCCGAATGGTTCAGGAAGTTCGAATCTTCGGAGGCAATCACCGCGCGTTTCAAATTGGCGCTGATCTTGTCGTACGGCACCCATTGATAGCGCAGTTCGGCATCCGCATTGGCGCTGCGCAACTGGCCCTGTTCGGCCGCCATGAAGGTGGTCATGCGGGGCGGCACCACGCTGTACCAGAGCACCATCAGAAACAGGGCGATCTGATAAAGCAGAACACCAGCGGCCACGGCCAGAACGGCCAGGCCAGCCAGTTTCCAGGGATGGGCCAGAAGGCGACGCACGTCAGATTTGTCCGATGTCCTGGCGCAGCTGGGCCAGTACGGGTTCGACATCGGCCTCTACGCCGTGCCAGATCTGAAAGCTGGCGGCCGCTTGGCCTACCAGCATGCCAAGGCCATCTTTGCTATGTGTGGCACCGGCTTGCTCGGCGGCACGCATGAAAGCAGTGGGTTCGCTGGCATAAAACATATCGTAGGCCAGAGAGTTGCTGCGATAACGGGCATCTGGCAGTTCGGGCAGATTCTGGTTCAGGCTGGCCGAGGTGGCATTGATCACAATGTCCCAGTCGCCACAATGGTCGTCCAGACCGCCCGCGCTCAGGCGGCGGGAGGCATCCGGGTCCAGAGCAACGACCTGCTCACGAATGTCGTAGGCTTTGGCGCTGGTGCGGTTGATGATGTGCAGCATTTCGCAACCGGCTTCCAATAAGGGGAACACCACTCCACGCGAGGCACCACCTGCACCGATCAGCAAGATACGCTTGCCTTCCGGGTTGTGGCCGACACGCAGCAGGTCCGAGCACAGGCCCACGCCATCGGTATTGCAGCCGTGCAACTGTCCATCTTCCAGCCATAGCGTATTGACGGCTCCGGCCATGCGAGCGCGACGGCTCAAGCGTGGGCCCACCAGATCATAAGCCTGCTCTTTGAAGGGCAAGGTGACATTCAGGCCGCTGCCGTCCCTGAAAAACTCCTCCACGGTGGCGTTAAAGCCATCCAGTGGTGCCAGAATGCGCTCGTAGCTCAGGGCCAGATTGAACTGGCTGGCAAACTGCGTATGGATTTGTGGAGAGCGGCTGTGCTCGATAGGGTGACCAATAACGCCGTAGCGCTTGGCGGGAGTCGTGTCGGGCATGGTTGAGCGATGCTTGTCTTGTTGTGAGGTGTCAGCCCCAAGGCTGAAAGCGCATATTTTACCCTAGGGTCTGCTTTTGTCAGAGCTTGCTGTGGACAATACGATCTTATTGCACATCCGTGCCGTGCATACTGAGCCTGTCATGCGTAAAACTCCAGCTGCGGGTAATGACGAGTACATCCGCGCCAGGAGCCACTTGTTCGGGCAGGGGGGCGAAGGGGGCGGCCAGTTCCACAATGCGGCGGGCCGCCAGATTCAAGGCGGCCTGATCTGAAGGCTCAGTAATCTGGGCACGCAGCAGGCTGCCATCGCGCCGGATATAGACTGTCATTTGCAGCTGACCGTACAGTTGCTCGCCATTTTGCTTCGGATAGTGGCGGGTGCCGGTCTGCTCAATTTTTTGACGCCACTGATCCAGGTACTGGGCTTGTTCGCTGGCTTTGGCGCTGGGGCCTACATAGTGGTAGCGGGGTTGGCGTTGTTGTTCACGAATCTGCTCACGCAAAATCGCCAGTTGGCTATTTTGCACTTGTGGGTCCAGATCATGGTCGTCCGGGCCGGGCTCAATGGACGCGCCAATATATTCAAAGCTGGGTGTCGACAAAGGTGCCTTGTCCTGACTTTCCAGCTCGCCCAGCAGGCGCTGCTGTTCAGCTTCCAGGCTTTGCTGGCGTGCACGCAAGGCTTCCAGCACTAACTGATTCGGCAGATTGGGATCGGTCAGCGGCAAAGGATTGCTGGCTTGCCCTTGCTGATGCTCTCCGCCGCCATCCAGATTCAACTGCGCTAACAGTTGGGGACTTAACGGTGCCGAGTCGGTACTGAAATTGACCAGTGCTACATCCAGACTGTTGGCTGGTGCGGGCGAGGGCGCGCGAGCCGGCCAGAAGATCAGCAAAAGATGAATCAGTGCCGAAAGGGCGACCGCCAGCCACAAATAGTCTTTGGGCGCGTGGCGGCGGTCGAGCTTGGTCATGATCGTCAGTCAGCCGTGGCGACCGAGCGCAAACGGGCTTCCACCGTCAAAGCCAGTTCGTCGAAGGACAACAGATCCAGCGTGACTTCCTGACCACGTTCAAGTGCTGGCAGGCCGGGGACATGAAGAACCAGCGGCGCATTGCTCAGGCGCACCAGATCCTCCTTGATGAAGTTGGCCTGGACTTGCTTGATGTCGTTTTGTTGCAGCCAGCGCAGGCACCAGAAGCGCTCCAGAGACGACTGGTAGTCCGACCACTGGGTGTATTGCGATTCAAAGGCGCCAATAATGGCGTACAGATCCGCATCCTTGGGCTGGAAGGGGGCGGCCAGGCGTGCGGAGATGCCGTGCTCGGCCGCCGCCAGAATCTGGCCCTGATTGATCAGGTCCACATAACGGCGCAGAGGCGAGGTCGACCAGATGTATTGCGGCACACCAATGGATTCGTGCGGGCCGGGCGTGGTGGACATACGCGTACGCATGAACTGCTGGGAGCGGTAAATACCGGGCACATTGTGCTCGGCCAGCAAACCGCCCCACAGCTGATTGGCCAGAATCATGTATTCAGCCACCAGCAGGCTTAGCGGCGCATTGCGCACGCGTGGCACCAGACGAATGATGGAGTTTGGATCGTCGTGCGGGCCATCCAGCTCGAAGCTGTATTCCACACGGTTATTGTTTTCCGGTTTGCCACGCACGGCTTCACGCTGGGCTGACAGTTGGCGCGAGAAGTTCCATAGCGGACGCAGCCATTGTGCATAGGGCAGTTCGGCGTTTTCGTCGGCCAGAGCTTCTTCGCTGATGAGCGGGTCCAGCTCGTGTTGGCGCAGGTTGCCCGCCACGGTAATGCGTTCCAGACGAGTCTGATGCGACAGGATTTCACCAGTGCTGATGTCGGCGTCTACATACAGCGACAGGGTAGGACGAGTCTGCCCTTGATCCAGGGAGAAATGCGCGATCAGCTCGGGCGGCAGCATAGGGATCTTGTAGCCCGGTGTGTATACCGTTGCCATGCGATTGCGGGCGATCTGGTCGATCTCGTTGCCACGAGCCAAGGCCAGCGAAGGCACGGCAATGTGAACCCCGATACGCAGGCGGCCCGGTTCCGGATGCTGGACGGACAGGGCGTCGTCAATTTCAATCGTATTGGCGTCGTCCACCGAGTAGGCGGTGACATCGGCCTCGGGCAGGTCCTGCCCCCAATTTTGCAGGGCAATCTCCGGAAAGCCTGTCCCTTTGGGGAAGTGCGCGGCCAAAAAGCGATGTTGATGCAAAGTCAGTGGATTGGACCAGGCACCCAGCGACAGCAGCAGCTTTTCCGTGCTGACACCCAGTTCTTTCTGGGCCTGATCAAACGCTTTCCACTCCAGCGTGTTCTTGTCTGGCTGAGTCAGGAAGGTGCTGGCTTTCTCGGCAACTTCGGGCGGCAGTTCGCCCTTGATCATCTGTTCGGCCCAGGTCTGGATCTGCTCTTGCTGCAGGCGTTTCTTTTCAATGGCGGCCAGAGCGGCTTGCAAAATCTCTGGCGGAGCAGGGCGGTACAGCCCTTTGCCACGACGGTGAAAGTAGGCGGGTGCGCTGTGCAGGGCAAAGATGGTGCCGGTTTTTTCGACAGCGCTGGGCGCGTGACCGAAATAATCCTGTGCCAGCGTGGACGCTTCAAACTCCTCCTGGGGGGCGCATTCCCATAAAAAATTGATATCCAGGGATTCGGCCAGCGCTTGGGCTTTTTCCAGCAGTTCTGCCGGGGCGGGCTGCTCGAAGGTAAATAGAACGCTGTTTTTCTTTATTTTGCTGCGTTTGCCAGACGCGGATTCCACCTGCATGGTGGTATCGCTGTCAGAAAATATTTTTTCTGCTTTGAAATTACCGCTGTCTTCAAAAAGGACGTACATGATTTTCCATCTGGATGGTGCTGGCCATCCGGTAAAGATAGTTAAGGTTGTTGCAGGGCAAAGCGCAAAATTTCGTCGATCCAGGGATCAAAGTCGGTCAGGCCGTGATCTCCGCCTTCCAGAATGTGACCTTGGCTGCCTTTGTACCAGTCCGCCATCTCGCGCCAGTTCAGGACTTCATCACCTTTGGCGGCCAGCAGGTAAAAGCGCTGGGGATCGCTGGGGCGTGGTACGTGAATGTCGTTGAGCTCATCCACATAGTCGGGCAGGAAGTGAAACGGGTCGGGCGAGTGATAACAGACATGCTCGCCCACCTGCGTAGCCAGATCGCGCCCTGCGTAGACCACCGGGTTAAGCAGCACGGCGCGGCTGTGATAGTGCTGCGCCAGGTGGCTGGCATAGTAACCGCCCAGCGAGGAGCCGATCACACACAATTGATCGGCGCTCATGCCCGCCTGCATTGCCGTGTCCACAATGCGCTTGCACATGGCAATGGCCTGGGCCGGGCTGGCGGGCAATTGCGGGCAGCGCCACAGGTGCAGCAAGCCCCTGTCCTGCATGGTTTGTTTCAGGCGCTGCGCTTTGTAGGACGAAGGCGAGGAACGAAAGCCGTGTAGATAGAGGATCATGGAGGCACCTGCTATATAGATAAGAGGGTCAGCGTGACAGTTGATCCAGCAGGCGCTGATGAATGCCGCCAAAGCTGCCGTTACTCATCACGACAATGGCATCGCCGGGCTGGCTGGCCTGAACAATGGCCTGAACCATTTTATCCAAATCATTCCACGCTGTGGCGCGATCCCCTAAAGGAGCCAGGACCTTGGCCGCATCCCAACCCAGCGCGTGCTTGCCCTGGGTCTCGCCGTAGCAAAAAACCAGGTCGGCATCTTCCAGCGAACCGGGCAGGCGGGCAGCCATGGCACCCAGCTTCATGGTGTTGGAGCGTGGCTCCAACACGGCCAGAATTCGGGTGGCTTTACCTGTCTGGCTGCGCAAACCGGCTAGCGTAGTAGCAATGGCGGTAGGGTGATGGGCAAAATCGTCGTAGACGGTAATGTCATTGACCACGCCACGCACTTCCATGCGGCGCTTGATGCCGGCGAATTGGCTCAGTGCCGCGCAAGCCTGTTCAGGTTTGACGCCCACATGGTGGGCAGCGGCGATGGCGGCCAGAGCGTTCAGGCGATTGTGTTCGCCGGTCAGTGTCCATTGGACGATGCCTTGGGACTGGCCTTTGAACATCACGTCGAAAGAGGTGGCGCTGATTGCCTTGCTGTCCCAATCTCCGTCGGGGCCAAACTGTTCAACCGGCGTCCAGCATCCACGGGCCAGGGTTTCGTCTAGGCTGGGGGTGTGGGTGGGACGCAGAATCAGCCCGGAGGAGGGGATGGTACGCACCAGATGGTGAAATTGGGTCTGGATGGCGTGCAGATCAGGGAAGATATCAGCGTGATCGTATTCCAGATTGTTCAGGATGGCCGTGCGGGGGCGGTAGTGAACAAATTTGGAGCGCTTGTCGAAAAAGGCGGTGTCGTATTCGTCGGCCTCGATCACAAACAAGGATTGTTCTGGATTGAAGCGGGCCGACACACCCAGGCCGGGGGCCACGCCACCGATCAGGAAGTTGGGGGACAGCTGGGCCTGTTCCAGGATCCAGCCCAGCATGGAGCTGGTGGAGGTCTTGCCGTGCGTGCCGGCCACGGCCAGAACGTGCTGCTTGTGCAGAATGTTCTCGCCCAGCCATTGCGGGCCGGATGTATAAGGCAGACCCTGATCCAGAATGGCTTCCATCAGAGGATTACCGCGCGTAACTACATTGCCCACTATATAGAGATCAGGGGACAGCCTGGTTTGCTCTGCGCCAAAGCCTTCAATAAGCTCAATGCCTTGTTCTTCCAGCTGCGTGCTCATGGGCGGGTAGACCCCGGCATCGCAACCGGTAACCGTATGGCCAGCCGAGCGGGCAATCAGGGCCAGACCACCCATGAATGTGCCGCAAATTCCTAGTATATGTATGTGCATGACAATCCTCCGGCCTGTATTCTAGACGACTGTTTGATCTGATGCGTGAGCTTTGGTGAGGGCCGGTGCTATCATCCCCAGATGATATTTTTTCAGGTGTGAGCCGGTATGCGTAGGCGTCTTTTTCTGCAGAAATCGCTAGTGTGTGCAAGTCTTTTGGCCCTGCATCCCGCCCCTTGGGCCAGTTTGCTGCCTTCAGACCCCTTCCTGGCGCAAAGCTTCAAGGATCTTCAGGGCGAAGATCGCGCGCTCTCTACTTATATAGGCAAGCCCCTGGTGGTCAATTTCTGGGCGACCTGGTGTGCACCTTGCGTCAAGGAAATGCCGGATCTGCAGGAACTGCACAAACGCTACCCCGAGGTGAACTTTGTGGGTATTGCAGTGGACTCGCTGGATAACGTGAAAGAGTTTCTGGAACGCGTGCCGGTCAGTTACGACATTTTGCTGGCTGGCTCGGGCGGCCTGAAGCAAATGCGTAGCGTGGGCAATAAAAAGGGCGGATTGCCCTTTACTGTCGTGTTTGGCAGCAATGGCCGGGTCAGTGAACGCATTTTGGGCCAGATAGATCCCGAAAAGTTGGACGAAGTTATTAAAGCTCAACGCTAACTGGCCGACTTTTTCGCTTAATTTCGTCAAATTGTCGGTCTGGTCCACCCCTGTTTCAAACGGGATGGGACCAATGCTAACTGTTTGTAAGCCAAGCAGGTTTATGGACAAATGACGTTATTTAGCGTAAAAAGGCGGTCTGTCTTGACGAAAAATCCGCTATGGCGAAACATGTCCTGGTCCTTAACGGGCCCAACCTCAACCTGCTGGGTACCCGAGAACCCGATGTCTACGGACATCAGACTCTCGACGATATCAACAGTGGTTTACAGGTGCTGGCCGACCAGCATGGCGCGCAGTGTCATTTTTTTCAAAGTAATCACGAAGGCGGGCTCGTCGATCGAATTCATCAAGCCCGTACCGAGGGCGTGGATTTCATCCTGATCAATGCTGGGGCCTACACCCATACCAGCGTGGCGATACGGGATGCGCTTGCCGGTGTCGGTATTCCGTTTATTGAAGTTCATCTGTCCAATGTTCACCGTCGTGAGCCGTTCCGTCACCACTCCTATCTCTCTGACATCGCTAGCGGTGTCATTGTTGGTTTGGGGGCCTACGGTTATGAAGCCGCGCTGCGGTTTGCTTTGAATAGTTAGGCGGTTCGTTTCGTTTTTTTGACCAATATTTTTTTAATGCCGTCCTGACCCAGTCAGTGGCTAGTGCGGCGTTGCGGGAAGTACGCATGGATCTTAGAAAACTCAAAACCCTGATCGATCTGGTAGCCGAGTCTGGCATTGCCGAACTGGAAATCACTGAAGGTGATGACAAGGTTCGCATTGTGAAATTTTCGCAAAGCTCGGCAGCTCCCGTGGTCTATGCTCCCGAGGCTCCTGTAGCCCAGGTGGTAGCCCCCGCCGCTGGCGCTCCTGCCGCAGCTCCCGCTGCACCCGCCGTTCCCGAAGGCCACGCCGTCAAGGCTCCTATGGTCGGCACGTTCTACCGTGCTCCTAGCCCAGGCGCTGCTCCTTTTGTGGAAGTGGGCCAGACGGTCAAGGAAGGCGAGCCTTTGTGCATTATCGAAGCCATGAAGCTGCTAAACGAGATCGAAGCCGACAAGTCCGGCGTGATCAAGGAAATTCTGGTTGAAAACGGCGGGCCGGTGGAATACGGTCAGACTCTGTTCGTCATCGGTTGATGATATGTTTGAAAAAATCCTAATCGCCAATCGGGGCGAAATTGCCTTGCGTATCCAGCGCGCTTGTCGCGAGATGGGTATCAAGACAGTCGTCGTTTATTCTGAAGCTGATCGTGGTGCCAAGTACGTGCGTCTGGCCGACGAGGCCGTGTGTATTGGCCCCGCCCAAGCCCGTGACAGCTACCTGAGCATGCCTGCCATTATCTCGGCAGCAGAAGTCACCGATGCGGAAGCCATTCACCCTGGCTACGGCTTTATGGCTGAAAACGCGGACTTCGCTGATCGTGTCGAAAAGAGCGGTTTTGTCTTTATCGGCCCACGTCCCGAGAACATCCGCACGATGGGCGATAAGGTCATGGCCAAAAAAGCCATGATCGAGGCCGGTGTGCCTGTGGTTCCCGGTTCGGACGGCGCCTTGCCCGACGATCCCGCAGAAATCGTGCGCATTGCCCGTGAAGTGGGCTATCCGGTCATCATCAAGGCCTCTGGCGGTGGTGGTGGTCGCGGTATGCGCGTGGTCTACACCGAAGCCGCTTTGCTGACGGCCGTTGCCACGACCAAAACCGAAGCCGCTGCTGCGTTCAATAATCCCGAGGTCTACATGGAAAAGTACCTCGAGAATCCACGCCATATCGAAATTCAGGTATTGGCTGATGGGGATCGCAATGCAGTTTGGCTGGGTGAGCGCGACTGCTCCATGCAGCGTCGTCACCAGAAAGTGATTGAAGAAGCACCGGCTCCAGGTATTCCACGTCGCCTGATCGAACGCATCGGCGAGCGTTGTGCTGATGCCTGCCGTCGTATGCGTTACCGCGGTGCTGGTACGTTTGAATTCCTGTACGAAAACGGCGAGTTCTTCTTTATCGAGATGAACACCCGTATTCAGGTCGAACACACCATCACTGAAATGATCACCGGCATTGATCTGGTCCAGGAGCAGATCAAAGTGGCCGCAGGCGAGAAGTTCGTGCTGCGCCAGCGTGACATCGAGTTTGAAGGTCACTCGATCGAATGCCGTATCAACGCGGAAGATCCATTCAACTTCGTACCAAGCCCAGGCTTGATTACCAAGTGGCACACTCCCGGTGGCCCTGGCGTGCGTATCGACTCGCACGTGTTCACCGGCTACACCGTGCCGCCGTACTACGATTCCATGATTGCCAAGCTGATTACCTACGGTAAGACGCGCGAGCAAGCCATTGCCCGTATGGACATTGCCTTGTCCGAAATGGTGGTGGAAGGGATCAAGACGAACGTGGATCTGCACCGGGAATTGATGCAGGACGCCAGCTTCAAGGCAGGCGGCACCAGCATTCACTACCTGGAACAAAAGCTGGCCCAACGTAGCAAGTAAGGGCAGCAACAGGTCAGGCCACAGCCCTGACCTGATAAGAATGATGACTATGTAAAACAGGGGCGAACCCCCTGTTTTGCTTTATGGAAACTATGTATGCGTGAACTCTTACTGAGCTGCCAGGAACACGAGGCCGAGCGCTTGTCCGATGCCTTGCTTGAGGCGGGCGCCTTGTCGGTGTCGGTGGAAGATGCCGATGGTGATACCGACCAGGAAAAGCCCCTGTTTGGCGAACCTGGTATCGAACCGGATGTGCTGGCCTGGGATCGAAATCGGGTGGTGGCCTTGCTGCCCGAGGAGCTGGAGCCAGAAGAGTTGCTGCAACCGCTTTTTGAAGCCGGTGTGCTGGATCCTGCAAAGGCCCAGTGGAGCGTGCGCGAAGTACCCGACGAGGATTGGGTTCGTTTGACGCAATCGCAGTTTGGTCCCATCCCGGTGGGCGATCGTATCTTGATTGTGCCCAGCTGGCACAAGGACGACGAGGACCTGCCAGTCGCCCAGGAAGGCGATGACGGCTTGGTGCGTATTGAATTGGACCCCGGCCTGGCCTTTGGTACCGGCAGTCACCCCACGACGCATTTGTGTCTGGATTGGCTGGCCCATCATGTGCAAGCGGGTCAGACCGTGCTGGACTACGGTTGTGGCTCCGGTATCTTGGCGATTGCCGCCCGCAAGCTGGGTGCTGGCCATACGGTTGGTGTGGACATTGACGAGCAGGCCGTGATTGCCACGCGCTACAATGCGCAAGTCAATCAGGTCGAGGTTGAAGGCTTGCTGCCCGATGCCATGCCCGCCGGGCAAACGGATCTGGTTGTCGCCAACATTCTGGCCAATCCCCTGCGTATGCTGGCTCCCATGCTGGCCAACCGTGTCAAACCGGGCGGGCATTTGATCCTGTCCGGTATTTACGATTGGCAGGCCGAGGAGATGATCGAGGTCTATTCCTCCTACTTGCCCATGTCGGTTTGGCAGGAGCGCGATGGCTGGGTGTGTTTGGCTGGTCAACGCCCGTTATAAGACGGCAGAACTTAAGGTGAGTTCATGGAGCTAAAGACTCGCTGCCCCCGTTGCGGGACATCGTTTGCAGCCAGTGTAGAAACGCTGCAACGCCGCCGGGGCTATATACGCTGCATTCAATGTGCGCATATCTTCGATGGCTTTGAAGAAGTCATTGATGAGCAAGCCCCTGAGCCTTCCTATCATTCCCCCGCCACGCCGGTTCAGATCGAGCCGCGCCTGGCGCCCGAGCCACCTGTTTCGCCACGGCAGGAACAGGTGCAGTCGGTGGACCTGCAAGCGCCCATTCCAGGGCCGCGATTTGTGGAGCACTCCCGTCACGCCCCGCCGCGTGATGAAGGCACGGCCCACGAGTCCTTGCAGGTACGCAAATTCCCCGACTCCATCCTGACACAAGCACCTGTCCCTCCGGCCGCGCCTGCTGCTGTAACTACCGAGCCTTTTGTCCGCCCGGCAGAGCCTGCGGTTGAGTCGGTAGAGCCGTCAGTCATTCGCGCCCGCTCCAGACACGAGCCTTTGCCGCAGGATGATCAGGACACCTCGTTTTTCGTATCGACCGGCTCTGTTTCTGAGCCAGATGGGGACCATCATATTGGTCAGGCATCGTGGTCGGCTGCCGAGCCTGAGTTCAGTGTGGGCGACCGTGCCAGTGCCTTGCGCGCCTCTTTCCCCTCGCGTCAGGCTGATGGTACGCATGATAGGGATGGCGAGGATTTTCAGCAGGGCTGGGTCATTGACCCCAACCCAGCCTTGCAACGCGAGACACGTTATGAGGGCGAAGCCAGCTTTGGTCAGCGTGTGGGTTCACTGATCTGGACCAGCTTGTGCGTTCTGGGCGTTGTCCTGTTCGTCGTGCAGCTGATGTACGTGTATCGCGTACAGATTGTCAGCCAGATACCCATGCTGCGCCCCGTGTTCGAGAGCGCGTGTCAGACCTTGTCGTGCAAGGTTCCCTACGAACGTCGTCTGGACCAGATTCGCGTGCAGGCTTCGGCTTTGCATAAAGCGCCGAATCAGCCCGGACAGTCCACCTTGGGCTTTACGCTGCGCAACGAGTTTGAACGGCCCCAGGAGTGGCCTACGCTGGTACTGGATTTGAAAGATTTTTCCGGAGCCCTGATCGCCCGGCGCAATATTACGCCCGATCAGTACCTGGCTTCCGAGCGACGTGAGCCTGCTTTTGCAGCGCGCAGTGAAATCATGGTGCGCCTGCCTTTGAATACCGGGCAGCTCCAAGTTAATGGCTACCAGATTAGCCCTTTTTTTCCTTAAGGTAATTTATGACCGAGCGAGTGCTGGTATGTGGTTCGATCGCGTTTGATACGATCGCGGTTTTCGAGGGGTACTTCAAAGATCACATCTTGCCCGACAGCATCAAAACCCTGAGCGTGTCCTTCTTTGTGCCCAGCTTGCGTAAAGAGTGGGGCGGTTGTGCGGGTAATATTTCCTACACCTTGAACATGCTGGGTGGCCAGCCTGTTCCTGTGGGGGCTGTTGGCAGCGACGGTGTGGATTATGTACAGCGTCTGCAGAACCTGGGTATTGATACCAGCATGGTGTGTGTGATGCCCGAGATGTTCACCCCTCAATGCTTTATCACCACAGATCTGGCCGCCAGCCAGATCACCTCTTTCCACCCGGGCGCCATGATCAATTCTGCCCAGATCGATTTGTCTGGTCAGGAAGCGGCATGGGGCATTGTGGCTCCGGATTCCAAAGACGGCATGTTTGCTCATGCCCGCCACCTGCATGCGCAGGGTACGCCCTTTATTTTCGACCTGGGTCAGGCCATGCCTTTGTTCGCGGGTGAGGACCTGCTGGAGATGCTGGAACTGTGTCAAGTTCTTACGGCTAACGAATACGAAGCTGAAGTTATCGAGCAGCGCACCTCCAAGAGCATGGCCGAGATCGCCCAGGGCTTGCAAGCCGCTGTCGTGACGCATGGAGAGCATGGCAGCACGCTTTATCACAATGGTCAGACTTACGAGATTGCCCCTGTGCCCGTGGAAAATGTGGTGGATCCCACCGGCTGTGGCGATGCTCATCGCGCAGGCTTGTTATATGGTCTTACAAAAGGCTGGAGCTGGCAGGAGGCTTGCAGCTTGGGTAACTTGATGGGCAGTATTAAAATTCAGGCGGATGGCCCGCAAAATCATGAATTTAAACGGTCAGATATCTCGGCCATGCTAAAACAGCACTATGGTATTGAGCGCAGTCTGTAAAAGAGCGCTCGATAGTTTTTTATGATTCGGCCAGCTACGTTTTTTGGAGTAAACCGTATGTACGTTTCTTTTTTCGATCGACCCAAAGTGCGTCTGCTGGTAGTGGCGAGTCTGGCAGCCCCCGTGTTTTTGCTGGCAGGTTGTGCCAATAAATCGGCATCCAGCTCGGTATACAGCTACGGTCAGGCTCAGCGCGAACAGATCGTGCGTTTGGGTACCGTGGTTTCGGTACGCGCCGTCACTATTCAGGAAGACCAGAATTCGGGCGTGGGCACCGTGGGTGGCGCAGCCTTGGGTGGTGTCGCTGCCAGCAGCATTGGTGGTGGCCGCGGTAGCATCCTGGCCAGTATCGGTGGTGCGATTCTGGGTGGTCTGGTTGGTAATGCGGTTGAAAACCGCATGGGCAAGACCCAGGGTCTGGAAATCACGGTTCAACTGGATAATGGCGAAACCCGTGTGGTGGCCCAGGAAGCCGATGTACCTCTGTCCGTTGGTCAGCGTGTACGTATGCTTAGTGGTAATGGCCCAACTCGCGTGGTGCCCATGTAATCAGAGCTTTAGTGCTTGGTGCATAAAAAACCCGGCCATTGGCCGGGTTTTTTTACGCCTGTCAGCGCTGAGCCTTTTGGGGGCGTTCGCGCTCCAGCAAGGTTTTCTTGCGCTCCAGGCCCCAACGATAGCCTGCCAGATCCCCGCTTTGCCGCACGACCCGATGGCAGGGGATGGTAATGGCCAAGGTGTTGGTGGCGCAGGCTCGTGCCACGGCACGGGCGCCTTTGGGCATGCCCAGACGTTCGGCAATCTCGGTATAGCTCAAGGTCTGGCCTACTGGGATATGACGTAGAAACTCCCAGACACGTTGTTGAAAAGGGGTGCCCTGGATGTCCAGGGGCAGATCCAAGCCCAGGGTCGGCTCTTCTACCATGGCAACGACCTGGGCCACTCGTTGATTGAATTGCGGATCGGCTTCGATCAGCTCAGCGGCCTTGAATTGCTCTTGCAACTGTTCCAGCAAGACTTTGGCATCATCGGCCAGGGAAATCGCACAAATCCCGCGCTCGCTTTCGGCAACGAGCAATGTACCCAAGCTGCATTGGGCAATCGCAAAATAAAGAGGGCTACTTGGAGTTTGTTGGCGAACGGGCTTGTCCTGCGAGCGCGGGGCGCGATTTACCTTGTTCGAAGAAGGTGCCAATGCTGGCGCCTGTTTGGGCATGCGCCACAAGTACCAGGAAGCCACGCTGCGGTAGGGTGCCCAAGCTTGGCCAATTTCACGCAAGACACGGGCTGAGGGAGCCTTGTCCAGCTGCTTCAAATTGCGATAGCCCTCGCGCACCCCAAAGTCGTCCGCGGGCAGAATGTCTTCATGCTCCAGCGTGTACATCATCATCATTTCCACCGTCCAGCGACCTATGCCGCGCAGCGTGGTCAGCCGCTTGATCAGCTCTTCATCCGGCATTTGCAAAGCGGTGGCCTGGTCGGGAATGATGCCATCCAGGCGAGCCTGGGCCAGGCCCAGAATGCTATTGGCTTTGGCACCGGACAAGCCACAAGCGCGCAGGGTGTCATACGGCGTCGCCAGCACTTCCTCGGGCGTTGGGCAATGGCCGTGCGGATAGATATCAATCAGGCGTTGCAGGATGCGCTCAGCCGCCCGGGTATGCAACTGCTGATACACAACAGAGCGGATCAGGGCTTCGTAAGGGTCGCGCTCGGGGCGTGGCTGATGGATGCAAGGGCCCACGTGGGCGACCAGCGCTTGCCAGTCGGGGTCCAGTGCGGCCAGGAATTGTTCGGCCTCGCGGTAGCGGCTGGATGTGTCTGGTTTTGATGGAAGGCGAGTCATGGAAGTGGCCTGCTGATTGGTGGTGAGGCCAGTATAAGGTCCACTTTCGCACAAGACATCCTGATTCTTGCTCTTGAATTCAGGATAAAAAAAACCTGGGCTATACCCAGGTTTTTCATGCGTACAGTCCGCTGTGCTTAGATTGGCACCAGACTGAAAGCGGTGCGCGTGATGACCATATTGAGCACTTGAGTCAGCAGCAGGACGACCAGCGGCGACAAATCCAGACCACCCAGGTCAGGCAAGACGCGACGGATCGGGTCCAGCAAGGGGGCCGTAATGGAACGCAGCAAGGGCATGCTGGGCGATTGTGGCTGAATCCAGGATAGTAGCGCTTGCAGCAGGACCACCCAGAAGATCAGGCTCAAGGTCCAGCGCAGAACGGTGAAGACGGCTGCCAGCAAGAACATGGGGAAGTTCGAGAGCATGGACACCGATCCGGTCAGTACCATGGCGCTCAAGACCAGGTATACCAGGGCGCTAAGCCAGGCGGCGAACAAAGAGGTCCAGTCCCAATGGTTGCCGCTTTTAATGACACGGCGCAAAGGCATGACCAGCCAGTCCGTGACCTTGAACATAGCTTGCGAATAAGGGTTGAAGGGATGGATTCTGAGCGCATACACCCAGGCACGCAGTAGCAAAATCGTGCCCAGCAGCGACAGAACAATATGGATTAGGAAGAGGGCGACTTCACTGAACATAGTTGCTTGGTATGAATTGATGGGAGAGGGAATTGTCGCATGCAAGTGCTACAAACCAAAGAGCCACCCTGATCAGGGTGGCTCTTTGAGGAGAAACATAAAAGTAGCGTGTGCTTAAGGACGCTTGCCTGTTGGGAAGGGCCAGGAGCCAGCAGGATTGACATCTTCGCGGCGAGGTTCGGCAGGCGCTGCTGCTGTTTTGGTCGCTTTGCGAGCCGCTGTTTTATTGCCTGCTTTAGCGGTGGCGTTAGTCGTTGTGCTGGTCTTTGGAGTCTTGGTTTCTGCGGTCACGGATTTAACTTCTTTCTTCTTTGGAGCTACGGGTTTCTTGGCACTGGTAGCAGGACTGGCTTTTTTAGCCGCGGTCTTTACAACTGCTTTGGTGCCGGTTTTGGTGGCAGGTTTCGCTGCCGCTTTGCTGGGGGTGGCTTTTTTGGCCACGGGTTTGCTTGCCTTGGTGCTGGCCGGTTTTTTTGCGGCAGCGGTGGCAGCAGGTTTGGTGGTAGCGGGTTTGGCGCTGGCCGTTTTGGGCGCAGCTGATTTTTTAGCTACCGATTTTTTGGCAACCACTTTCTTTGCCACCGTCTTCTTGGCTACCGCTTTTTTAGCGACGGCCTTTTTGACAACGGCTTTCTTGGCTACCGCCTTTTTAGCGACTGTCTTTTTAACAGCTGCTTTTTCGGCTACGGTTTTAGCGGTGCTTGTCTTGGTCGCAGCGGCTTTAACAGCCGTGGTTTTTGCTGGAGTGGCTTTCTTTACCGCTGTTTTTTTCGCAGCCGTTTTCTTGGCGGGTGCGCTGCTTGCAGACTTGGCAGGGGCTTTTACAGCAGCCTTGCTGGTCTTGGTAGCGGTGGTTTTAGCGGGGGACTTGGGGGCAGCGGTTTTGCTGCTGGGACTGGTCTTGGTAGCAGTAGCTTTTACGGGTGCTGCGGCTGCTTTTGCTGGCGTTGCTTTTTTGGGGCTAACGGCTTTTGTGCTTTCTGCTTTTGCTGCGCCTTTCTTGGCTGTTGCCATGATCATGCTCCTTGAGAACAAGTCTTTAGTTTGTCCACACCCATTTGACCTGGCCTGGAAAACTGCAATGGCCTTTTTCAAATGACGCAGGCGTTTAAGGTCGATACCTTATACGCTTAGAAGTCTAACGCAAGCCCCTACACAGTCAAGCATTAATCATGGCTTGGGGCTTATGGAATTAGGAATCGGTGTCTGCTGTCTCAAATAAGTTGCGTTCTGGACACGTGCAATCGGCCCATAGTCGCATCCAAGTCTCTGATTTTTGACGCATTGCTGGATCGATTGCATGGCCTTTTCATGCTTTGAAAGACCTGTGTTAAGCATGGAAAAGGCGCTTGAAAACGGTCTTTAATTCGAGGTTGATTGATGCTTTTCAATGTCGCTTCAAATCAAAAAAAAGCCCTGCATAAGCAGGGCTGAAAGGGCAGGTTAATCGTTTCGAAAGCCGCAGTGGGCAAGGCTTAGGCGGGAACAGCCTGAATTTCCGGGCCAGTGTTTTTCAACTGCTGCGATAACTCGGCAAAGCGGGCTTCATACTTCCTGGCCGATTCCATTTTCACGGGACCGAAACCGCGCAATTGTTGGGGCAGCTCGGCCAGTTCCAACGCTGTGGCGTAGTTGGCTTGATTCAGGTTCTTGCTCAAGCTGTTGAGCAGGCTCTGGTATTCGCGCCAGAAGCGACGTTCCATACGACGCTCATGGGTGTAGCCAAATGGATCCAGCACCGTGTTGCGCAGACCTTTGCCCTTAGCCATCCAGCGCAGTAAGGTGGCGGTGCGTGGACCCAATGTGATCTTGCGTGGGCGGCCGGTAGCCGGATCACGGCGTGCCAGCAATGGAGGTGCGAAGTGGAAGCGCAAGGAGAAGTCACCTTCAAATTGCTGCTCCAGATCCTGGCGGAAAGCGGGCGAGCTGAACAGGCGAGCAACTTCGTACTCATCCTTGTAGGCCATCAGCTTGTACAAGCTGCGTGCGGCTTTTTCAGTCAAGGCAGGGCGCTGACCCGGACGCAGTTTTTGCTCGGCGTCACGCAGTGCATTGATGGTGTTGGTGAAGCGCTGGGCATAAGCGGCGTTCTGGTATTGCTCCAGGCTGCTGGTGCAGCGCTGCATGATTTGCTCCAGTGTTTCGCGACGCTGCAAGGTCACCACTTGAGCGGCTGGAGCCAGGAGGCTGGCCAGTGCTTCTTCATCGTGAGCCAGAACGCGACCCAAATGGAAGGCATCCAGGTTGGCTTGAATCGCCACACCGTTCAGACGGATGGCCTGTTCAACCGCTGCGCTGCTCACTGGCATGGAACCTTGCTGCCAAGCCATGCCCATCAAGAGCATATTGGACAACAGGCTATCGCCGAACAGCAGCGTGGCAGCCTGGTGAGCATTGAAAGAGCGCACCTGGTTTTCGCCAGCGGTGGTCTTGAGTTGGCTCAGCAAGTGCTGGGCATCCAAAGGGGCATCCGGGTTGCGGGTGAACTCGGCCGTGGGAGCCAGATATTCGTTGATGATGGCGTGGGTATGACCAGGACGCAGGCAGGAAAGGGCATTGGGGTGAGCGGCGGCCACCACGTCGCACAAGATCGCCAGGTCGGCTTGGCCGGGATCGACACGCACCGCACCCATGTTCTCTTTATTGGCAGATAGACGGATGTGGCTGATGACGGTGCCGCCTTTTTGTGCCAGGCCCGTCATGTCCAGCACGGAGCTGGAGCGGCCTTCCAGGTGTACCGCCATGGAGAGCACCGCACCAATAGTGATCACACCAGTACCACCTACACCGGCCACAATCACATTGCAGTCCTTGGCTTGAATATTGGGTTGCGGCAGCGTGTCCAACTTGGCCAGCAACTGGGCTTTCATATCGGCCTGACCGTTTTGATCGCCACGGCGCAGGGCACCGCCCATCACCGACACAAAGCTGGGGCAGAAACCGTCCACACAGGAGTAGTCCTTATTACAGCTGGACTGGTCGATCTGGCGCTTGCGGCCTTCGGGCGTTTCAGCAGGCACCAAAGACAAGCAGTTCGATTGCACGCCGCAATCCCCACAGCCTTCGCAGACCGCCTTATTGATAAAGAGGCGACGGGCAGGATCGGGGTACTCGTTCTTTTTACGACGACGGCGCTTTTCAGCCGCACAGGTCTGGTCGTGAATCAAAATGGTGACGCCGGGGATCTCGCGCAGTTCGCGCTGCAAACGATCCAGCTCGCGACGGTGATGAACGTCCACACCGGCAGGCAGGCTGACACCGCGATAGCGTTCTGGCTCATCGGTGGTGATGACCACACGACGCGCACCTTCACCAATGGTCTGCTGACAAATGCGAGGCACAGATATCGGGCCGTCAACCGGCTGACCGCCTGTCATGGCAACCGCATCGTTGAACAGAATCTTGTAGGTAATGTTGGTACCCGCGGCAATGGCCTGACGAATTGCCAGATAGCCGGAGTGGAAATACGTGCCTTCACCCATGTTCTGGAACATATGGCCGGTCTGGATGAAGGGCGACAGGCCCACCCAGTCCGTGCCTTCGCCACCCATTTGAGTCAGACCACGGGTTTTGCGGTCCATCCAGGTCGCCATGTAGTGGCAACCCACACCCGCCATAGCCTGGCTGCCTTCGGGTACTTTGGTGGAAGTATTGTGCGGACAGCCCGAACAGAAGTAGGGGCGACGAGTCAGACCATTGGTATCAATCGGTGCCAGGTTTTGCACCGTACAGGCAGGCAACTGCACATTGGCGTGATGGCCCAGCCAGCGACGCAGACCCACGGCCACACGGGCAGGGCTGAGCTGGCCATCGGCAGGAATGAGCACTTCATTTTCGATATCGCGCTTGCCAGACACCGTAGGGCGCTGGGCACGGTTAAAGAGCAGATTCTTTAACTGGTCTTCAATGATTGGGCCCTTTTCTTCAATGACCAGAACGTGGTCCAGGCCTTCAATAATATCGTTCAGCGATTGCGGGTTAACAGGCCAGCTCAAACCAATTTTCAGATGGCGAATGGCGGGCAGATCTTTCAGGCTGCTGAGCTGTTGCAGCGCATCCAGCGTATCCAGTGTGGCTTTGCCGGTGGACACAATACCGATACGCGCATCAGGTGCCGCTTCCAGCACGCGGTCCAGGCTGTACTTGTGAGCAAATTCACGCACGCTATCTAGGCGGGCGTCCAGCGTACCTTCCATGGAAGGGGTCAGGAATTTGCTGGGGTCGTAGGGGTGTTTGCCGCCTTGCTTGTCGGCCAAGGCCGGGGCCAGATCATCCAGAGGGGCAATCTCGAAAGAGCGGCCGCTTTCCACGGTTTCGGTAATGGCTTTGAAGGCTACCCAGGAGCCGGAGTAACGCGACAAGGCCCAGGCCCAGATACCAAAGCGTTCGTATTCTTCAACCGAGCTGGGGTTGACCACCGGGATGCCCCAGGCGATCAGGGATTGTTCGCTGGCGTGGGGAATGGACGAAGACGAGGCCACGTGGTCATCACCCACAATCATCAGGACGCCACCGTGTTGGGAGGCACCGGCAGCATGGCCGTGGTGCAAGGCATCGCCCGCGCGGTCTACACCGGGGCCCTTGCCATACCACATGGAGAACACGCCATCGACGGTACGGTCGGCACGCTCGCCAGCTTGCTGGGTGCCCATAATCATGGAGGCGGCCAGGTCTTCGTTAATAGCGGGTTGGAAACGGACCTTGGCCTGGTCCAGATACTTCTGGGCCTTCCACATGATCATGTCCACGCCACCCAGCGGCGAACCACGGTAGCCGGAGACAAAACCGGCGGTGTTCAAACCGTGTTCTTTATCCAGGCGAGCCTGGGTCAGCAACATGCGCACCAGGGCCTGTGTGCCAGTTAAAAAGATGCGTCCTGATTGTGCGGTCAGGTTGTCGCTTAGCTTGTATTGAGTGTCGACGGACTGCGTCATGATGAAACCTCCAGATAGAGATCATGATAGAGAGTCTGCCCTCGCTTTTTTTTGCGTTATAGTTGCGTGTATTCCCTATTCTTTGAAATGTTCATTTCGTAAATATTCAAATATGGATAAAACTGACTTAAAAATCTTGGACGCCTTGCAACTGGATGGCCGAGCCTCGGCTCAGCAGGTCTCCGAGCAGGTGGGTTTGTCCACCGCGCCCGTCTGGCGGCGCATCAAAAACCTGGAAAAAAACAAGGTTATCCAAGGCTATTATGCGCGCGTGGATCGCCGTCAGGTGGGACTGCAAAGTTGCATGTTTACCCAGATCAGTCTGGACCGTCACTCGGGTGAAATAGTCGATAACTTCATCCGTGCCGTGCGCGATGCGCCCGAGATTCTGGAATGCCACGCCGTGACTGGCGATGCGGATTTTCTGCTCAAGATCATGGTGCCAAGCGCCGAGTCCTATGACGATTTCCTGCACCGCTTCCTGTTCAATATGCCGGGCGTGCGTCAAACCCGCACGATTGTGGCCATGCGTGAAATCAAGAACGTGACCCGCTTGCCTTTGCCACTTTGAAGCATCTTGTTATGGGGTAATACAAGCGCCTTCGGGTAGAATAATCAGGATTCGCTGGCCTGTGGTGGGTCGGTATGTACGCATGAAGGACGGGGTTTTATGACGAAGGCGAATATCTTGCGACGCACTTCCTGGGTTGCTGTGCTGGCTACCGTGTTTTTAAGCGCCTGCGCGGTCAAAGCGCCGGCTCCCGAGCCTGCTGCACAAGCGGCTACCAAGCCTGTCCATCCCGCATGTCAGCCTGCTGCGGCGGGGGACCAACTGGCTGGTAATTGGCTAAGCAAGCACCGCCAGAAAGGCGTGGTTGGCGAGTTGCGTACCTTGTTCACCTTGCAAACTGACGGCTCCATGGCATACACCGAACAGGTCAAGCGGCCCAACAAGCCTTCGCAAGGCTTGAACGAAAGTGGTTGCTGGGTGCGCAAGGGCAACGACTTGCAAATCAGCACGCAAGAATCCAATGGGGTCACAACCGAACCGGGCGACCCGATTTATGAAAACCACTACAACATCGTCAGCCTGACAGCCCGCAATCTGGTGCTGCGTGACCAAAGTGGTACCACCTATCGCTTGACCAGAATGTCGCCTGGCTACCGCCTGCCATTCTGATCTCTGCTTGTTTGAATGATTCCTGGCCGTCCTGGGGGCGGCCAGTTTTTTGTCTGTTTCTTTTGCTGGACGCTCCATGGCTCTGCGCGCGACGATTTATAAAGCTGAACTTAATGTGGCCGATAACGATCGGGCTTACTACGGCAGTCATACCCTGACGCTGGCTCGTCACCCCTCCGAGACCGAAGAGCGTCTGATGGTGCGTTTGTTGGCTTACGGTTTGTATGCGCAAGCGGATGAAGCCTTGAGCTTTTCGCGCGGGCTAAGCGACTCGGACGAGCCCGCCTTGTGGGAACATGATCTGGGCGGCAATTTGCTGCATTGGCTGGAGGTAGGCCTGCCGGACGATAGACGTCTGATCAAAGCCAGTGGCCGTGCTGACAAAGTGACGGTGCTGGCCTATGGCCGCAATGTCTCCGTCTGGTGGAGTGGCATCAAGGACAAGATCAGCCGCGCCCGCAATATACAGGTCTATGCGCTGGATACCGCCGGGACTGACGCCTTAGCCGCCCTGGCCGAGCGTGGCATGACCATCAATCTGAATGTTCAGGACGGCACGGTCTGGGCCAGTAGCGATAAGGGCGAAGCGACAATTGAAATCAGCCACCTGAATGCGGCTGTTTGATATGAGCCAACTGCTTGCAACGAAGTAACCTGGCTCGCCGGAGCCAAAGAGCATCGGGCAAGTGGCGTTGGAGTCGGCCTTAGGTGGTATGCAGGTTTAACGTCGATAGACGAGCCATCGAGCCGATGTCAGGGTACCAAGCAAAAAGAAGGGCATCTCGAATGAGATGCCCTTTATGTAAGCCTTAGCTATAACGCTTACAGCCCAGCCAAACGCCCCAACACCTTGTCGCGTCCAACCAAAGCCAGCACCGCATCCACCGCAGGCGTCTGCTTCTGTCCTGTCACTGCCACGCGCAAAGGAATCGCCAGCTTGGGCATTTTCACCTCGTGATCCGCCAGAACCTGCTTGATCAAAGCAGCCAGATTCTCCGTATTCCACTGCGGCAAGCTAATCGCCTTGCTGGCAAAATCACGCAGCAAAACACGCGCTTCCGGCGTCAACACCTCGGCCATCAGCTCATCGCTGGCAGGCTCGAAAGGACGGCAGAATAACAAAGCACCTTCAGCCAGCTGATTCAAAGTCTCGGCACGGTCTTTCAACAAACCCATGATGCCGGGCAAATCCTGACCATCCGTCTTGCCACCCAAGGCCTCAATACGGGGAGCCACACGCTCGGCCAGATCCGCATTGTCGCTGGCCTTGATGTAGTGCGCGTTCACCCAGTTCAACTTCTTGGGATCCCACTGCGAAGCCGACTTGCTCAGACTGCGCGTATCAAACCATTCCACCAACTGCTCGCGGGTGAACAGCTCGTCATCTCCGTGACTCCAGCCCAAACGAGCCAGGTAATTGATCATGGCCTCAGGCAGATAACCGTCCTTGTCGTAATCCATGATGCTGACCGCACCATGACGCTTGGACAGCTTCTCGCCATCAGGGCCCAGAATCATGGGCACGTGACCGTACTCAGGCAAAGTCGCGCCCAAAGCCTGCAAAATCACAATTTGACGTGGCGTGTTGTTCACGTGATCGTCACCGCGAATCACATGAGTGATCGCCATGTCCCAATCGTCCACCACCACGCAGAAGTTGTATGTAGGCGTGCCATCCGGGCGGGCAATGACCAGATCGTCCAGCTCGCTGTTATCAAAGCTGATGCGGCCCTTCACCATATCGTCCCAGCTGGTTGCGCCGGACTGGGGGCTCTTGAAACGAACTACAGGCTTGCGATCAGCCGGGATGGCAGGCAATTGCTTGCCAGCCTCAGGACGCCAGGTACCGTCATAGCGAGGCTTCAAACCTTGAACACGCGCTTTTTCGCGCATGGCTTCCACTTCCTCGGGGCTGCTGTAGCAGTAATAGGCATGGCCGTCTTTCAGCAGCTGGGCGATGACCTCGCGGTAACGATCCATGCGCTGCATCTGGTAGAACGGACCTTCGTCGGCATCCAGGCCCAACCATTGCATACCATCCAGAATGCCTTGAACCGCCTCGGGGGTGGAACGCTCCAGATCCGTATCCTCAATACGCAGCACAAAAGTGCCTTGATGATGACGGGCAAAGGCCCAGGAGAACAGTGCAGTGCGTGCGCCGCCCAGGTGCAGATAACCAGTGGGCGAGGGGGCAAAACGGGTGCGGATGACGTTGGAAGTAGACGTGCTCATAACTTGTGTGTGGCCTTGACCTTGGGAAGCCCGCATACGGGACCGAATCTGCGTATTTTAACCCAGCACGCCAACTAGGAAAGAACCGCCGCGCAGAACTGTCCTAATGGCCGCTTTCTGTATTGAGTTGATCGAACTGGCGCACCAGTTCCGCCAGTGACCCGGCTTGCATTTTTTGCATCACGCGGGCGCGGCGAACTTTGACCGTCACTTCTTTCACATCCAGCTCGGCCGCGATCTGCTTGTTCAGCAGGCCTTGCACCACCCGCTCAAAGACATCGCGCTCGCCCGCGTTCAGGCTGTCCCAGCGTTGCTGCAAAGTCAGCCGGGTTCTGGCTTCTTCCTTGCGCTGCGCATCAGCCGCCAGAGCCGACTGCACGGCATCAATCAGGGCCTGATCTACAAAAGGCTTGGTCAGAAAATCCCAGGCACCATGCTTGATGGCCTTGACCGCCATATGAATATCGCCGTGGCCAGTAATAAAAATGACCGGCATATGCAGCCCGCGCGATTCCATCTGCAAATGAAAATCCGTGCCGCTTTGCTCGGGCATGCGCACATCCAGCACCAGACAGGCAGGGGCATCAGATAAAGGATGCGCCAGAAAGTCTCGTGTAGAGGCAAAGCTCAGCGCGTTCAAGCCTACGCTGGCCAGCAAATCGTCCAGGGCCGCGCGAACGGACGGGTCATCATCAATGATGTAGACGGTGGGCGTGTTCAGAGAGGAATCCAGATTTTCTGTCATGGCGCCAAAGGTAAGGTGAAATGAAAGGCAGCACCGCCATCGGCTTGGTCAGTGGCCCAGATATGGCCGTTATTGGCATCAATAATGGTGCGGCTGATGGTCAGGCCCAGGCCCAGGCCGCTTGCCTTGGTGGTCCAGAAGGTATCAAACAATTGGGACAGCTGCGTGCCCGACAAGCCGGGACCATTGTCCTTGATGGAAAACAGCACCTTGTTGGCTTGCGGCTTGTCGCCGGGCAAAACGCTGGTTTCTATGGTGATATGAGCTGCATGGTAGTCCGAGGGAGGGGACAGGGCTTCGATGGCATTGAGCAGCAAATTGGCCATTACCTGCTGAATCTGAACCCGGTCGGCAAAGACCTGGGGCAGATCGGACTGCAAGGCCAGACGCAGATCAATATGCTGACGTCGCATCTCGCCACCGGACAGGCTAAGCAGCTCGGTCAGAGCCAGATTCAAATCAAACGCGCTGCTGGTGGGGGCTTCGTTACGGGTAATGCTGCGTACCCGATCCAGCACATCCTTGGCGCGCTGGGCGTCGTACACAATACGCTGCGCGGCAGCCTGTGCCTTCTTGACATTAGGGGGCGAGGCTTCCAGCCAGCGCTGACAGGCGCCCGCGCTGCTGTTGATGGCGGCCAAAGGCTGGCTGACTTCATGGGCAATCGAGGTGCTGAGCTGGCCCAGGGTAGTCAAACGGGACAGTCGCAGCAAATGCTCGCGCGTCTCATGAGCCGCCGCCTGCACGGATTTGAGCTTCAGCCCCAGATACGAGGTGATCGCGATGGCAATAATACTGATGCCGGTATTGACCAGGCCCACGTCGTAGTCGCCCGAGCGGGTCAGCAGAAAACTGACCACGGTCAGCACCATGCTGATGGTAGTCAGGGCAACAACTTGCCGTGCCGACAGAAAACGAATCGCTATCAGCAGCAGCGGGGTGTGAAAGACCGCAGCGGCGATAGCGTAGTTGGTGACGGTATCGGCAATGAAGACCAGCGCCATCAAAATACAGATGCCGGTCAGGGCCAAGGCTCGGTAGGTTTTGCTCGATAGGAAGCGAAGGGGCGGTGTCATATCTTTCGTGTATGGGCCAGGCCGCAGGATGGTGTCTGTCGTGTGGCCATCATATACCCGAGGTTCTTTCAGAATGTGCGTTAAGGCCTGAGCCCCCGAAAGGATTTCCGGGGGCCCAGACCTGTCCGACTTAGAACCACTGGCCAAAGCGGCGGATGTACAGCATTTTCATACCCTGTGCGACCAGGCAGTAAGCCAGCAAGGTGCCGACCAGCCACGGGAAGTATTCCCAAGGCAAAGGCTGCAGGCCAACCAGTGCACCGACGCCCGAGAAGGGCAGATAAATACCAATAGCGGCAATCAGGAAGGTCATCAGCATCACAGGCAGGGCTGCGGTGCTTTGGATGAAGGGGATCTTTTGCGTACGCAGCATGTGAACAACCAGTGTCTGCGAGAGCAAGCCTTCAATAAACCAGCCGGACTGGAACAGCGATTGCAGTTCGGGCGTATTGGCGCCAAACACGTACCACATCAGGACAAAGGTGGTGATGTCGAAGATGGATGAGGTCGGGCCTATCCAGATCATGAAGCGGCCAATATTCTTGGCATCCCATTTACGCGGTTTGCGTAGAAAGTCCTTATCCATGCGGTCCCAGGGCAAAGCCAGTTGGGAGATATCGTAGAGCAGGTTCTGAATCAGCAAGTGGATGGCCAACATGGGCAGGAAGGGGATGAACGCACTGGCCACCAGCACCGAGAACACATTGCCAAAGTTGGAGCTGGCTGTCATGTTCAGGTACTTGATGATGTTGCCAAAGGTTTCGCGGCCTTTGATCACGCCTTCTTCCAGAACCAGCAGGTTCTTTTCCAGCAGGATGATGTCTGCCGATTCCTTGGCAATATCCGTGCCGCTATCCACCGAAATCCCCACGTCGGCATCGCGCAGGGCGGGGGCGTCGTTGATGCCATCCCCCAGAAAACCGACGGTGTGACCATTGGCTTGCAGCGCTTTGAGTACACGTGATTTTTGCAGGGGCGTGAGCTTGGCAAAAACCGAGTGGCGCTCGACAGCGCAACGCAGATCGGGGTCTTGCATCAGCTCGATTTCAGGTCCGAGCAAAGGCTTGCCGGGCTCCAGGCCCACTTCACGGCAGATTTTCGCGGTAATGATTTCGTTATCGCCGGTCAGTACTTTTACGGCTACACCGTGCTCGGTCAGGGCGGCAATCGCTTGGGCAGCACTTTCCTTTGGTGGGTCCAGGAAGGTCAGCAAGCCTTGTACCGTCATCTCGCGTTCATCCTGGGCTTCATAACGGCTCTTGGCCTGTTCGACAGGAATACGGCGAGTGGCAATCAGCAGGACACGGAAGCCGTCCGAGTTGTAGCGGTAAGCCATTTTCAGCAAACGGGCACGTTGCTCGGTATCCAGTGGCAAGCGCTGGTCACCGTCTTGTACGTGGGTGGCAATGCTGAGCATTTCTTCCACCGCACCCTTGCAGACCATGAGCTGTTCGCCTTGCGGATTTTGCACGACAACCGATAGGCGACGACGCACAAAATCAAAAGGCAGTTCGTCTATCTTGCGGTAGGAGCCAATGGCTTGCAGGGCAGAGGGTGTTTTTTCTGCGAAGCGCAGTACCGCCTGATCCATCAGGTTCTTCACGCCGCTTTGGTGCAGGCTGTTGAGCAGCGCCAGTTCCAGAATGCGAGGACTGTTGCGATCATCCAGACCCAGATGGTGTTCCAGAATGATGCGATCTTGTGTCAGGGTGCCGGTCTTGTCGGTACACAGCACGTCCATGGCACCAAAGTTCTGGATCGCGTTCAGACGCTTGACCACCACCTTGTTCTTGGCCATGGCCACCGCGCCCTTGGCCAGGTTGGAGGACACAATCATGGGCAGCATTTCAGGGGTTAGGCCCACGGCAACGGCCAGTGCGAACAGGAAGGCTTCGGTCCAGTCGCCTTTGGAGAAACCGTTGATCAGCAGCACGATGGGCACCATGACCAGCATGAAGCGAATCAGCAGCCAGCTGACGCTGTTTACGCCCCGGTCAAAAGAAGTTTCGGCGCGCGAACCGACAATGGCTTTGGCCAGCGAGCCGAAATAGGTCTTGGCACCGGTGGCCACAACCACTGCCGTGGCCGTACCGCTGACTACGTTGGTGCCCATAAAGCACATATTGTTCTGGTCCAGCACACCGGCCTGGGAGCTGGACGCCGTAGCACTTTTGCTGCTGACTGCGCTAAAGACATCGTACTTTTCGACAGGCAGGGCTTCACCTGTCAGGGCGGCCTGGCTGACGAACAAGTCGCGGGACTCTATCAAGCGCAGGTCTGCCGGGATCATGTCCCCAGCCGACAGGCGCACAATATCGCCGGGCACGATCTGGCTCATGGGGATTTCGCGCATGACCGTGGCGCTGGACACGGTAGAGCGTCGTTGTACGCTGGCGGTGGTACGAACCATGGCTTTCAGAGCCTGGGCAGCTTTGCCGGAACGGTACTCCTGCCAGAAACGCAGCAGGCCGCTCAAGGTGACCATGACCACAATAATCAGCACGCCGGTGTAGTCCACTTCTTCGCCCGAGCGCATGGGCAAAATAATGTCGGTGACAGCACTAACGGCGGCCAGCACCATCAGGACCGCAATAAAGGGATTTTTAAAGGCCAGCGCCAATTGAATCAGGGCGTGGGCGGGCTTGTCCCGGGCGACCTCGTTAGGGCCGTATTCGGTCAGGCGGCTCAAGGCTTCGGCGTCGGTCAGGCCATTCAGATTGGCTTGTACAGAGGCCAGGGTTGTCTCCAGGCTAAGTCCGGTTTCGGTGGCCGTGCGCAGCTTGGCGTCGTAGTCCACTGAGCGCAGTGGCGGACGATGTTGTTGAATGCTCATGTAATGCTCCTGGTGTACAGGCGTGACGGTGCTGTCCATCCCAAGAGATGGACACAGCAGGTCCTGCCGACCGGTGTGAGGGTCGGCAAACTAAAGATAAGAACAAGCGGATTTAGTAAGCGTCAGGCCAGCGTTTAGTGGCTGGGCAAGGTGCAGCGCCACACTCGCGCTGAGGGTGGTTTGTCACTGTCTGCAATCCAGTGAATTTCTGGTTTGCGACTGGCCGTGTTGATACGCCAGGCAATAGCGGGGCGGCGGCCGGGAACAGCACGCTCGCGAGGGCAAGGTGTGGCAAGATGCGAACCCGACGAGGTCAGGGCCCGGATCGGTCCAGTATGAATAATGCGGTGCATGGTTGACTCCTGATCGTGCTGCGCAAGCCACATCAGCAGACAACCCGGTGGGTCAGTAGCGTCTGAGGGGCCTGTGCAGCATCTTTCTTCGACTGTCGTCGCTGGACATAGTGTGTTTTTTCCTGTCAGAGAGAACGAAAGGTCCTGCTTTCCGAACGGGTGTTATTTTACGACCTGCAAGCCGCTTTGCGACTGGCTTTGCGCCCGTTTTGCCCAGGCATTGGCGTATGGTTGCTATACGAAAGTATATGAATGGCCCGCCACGGGATAAAAAACCGGCTGCATGATGCAAGACAGAGATAGCCAGCCAAGTCTCTTTTATTTGTAGGCGGCTGTGCTTAAGATGGGAGAATTCATTATTTTGGTGTGTGGTTTTCTTATGGCGGAACAATCATGGCAGCCCTAAGGCATCGTCTGACAGCATTGTTTGAGCCCCGTTCGGTGTTGGTCGTGTCCACCTTGCCTTTGCCCCTGATAAACGAGATGCCAGCCCGATTGGCTGGGCGGATCACGCAGGCACGGATTACAGCCACGCAAGTGCTGGTGCCCGATCGTCTGGAAGGATTGACCGATACACAGCGCCTGGATCTGGCGCTGGTGTGTATCGAGCCGGTGCGTTTGCCACAGGCCCTGGATGCCATCCGGGTGCATAAGCCACGTGTGGTTCTGTTGCTGCCCTCCAATCTGGCCTCCCGCGATCCTATGGAAGACATGGTGTATGCGCGCTCCTGGGCCCGTATCAATAATTGTCTGGTGCTGGGGCCGCGTGCCTTCGGGATACAACGGCCGCATCTGGGCCTCAATTTAAGTCACGAGCCGCAAATGGCACTGGCGGGCCGTGTGGCCTTGGTGTCTCAGTCGCGCTCCATTACCTCGGCCTTGATGGACTGGGCCGAAGATGTCAGCCTGGGTTTCTCCGCCATTGTGTCGGTCGGGGACGAGGCCGTTATCGACGTGCCCGAGGTGCTTGAATATCTGGCCATGGACCCGCGCACGGACAGTATTGCGCTGTATCTGGAGCACACACCTGCTTCTCGTCGTTTCACCAGTGCCCTGCACGCCGTGGCGGCCGTCAAACCTGTGGTGGTTCTGAAGGTAGGCGGCCAGCGTCAGCAGGGCGAGGCCCACGAGGCGGTCTTCAATGCCTTGATGCGGCGTGTGGGGGCGGTGCGCATTCGTTATTTTGTGCAGCTGTTCTCGGCCCTGAAAGTGCTGGTTTACACCCGCCGTCCCAAAGGGCGGCGTATTGCCTTGTTCTCCAATGGGAATGGGGCCGCGCAGATGGCTTTGGATGTACTGGGTTCGGATGCCGCGGTGACCTGCCCGGAGCTGTCGCCCTCTACCCAGCGGGCGCTGGATAATCTGCTGGCTCCTGGCGACCAGGTTCAGAACCCGGTCGTCACTTATGTGCCACTGACGCCCATGCGTATCGACTCGGTTATTTCCACCTTGCTGGATGACAAGGAAATTGACGGGGTGCTGGTCTTGCTGACACCAGACCCCTTGGCCGATATGCCGGCGGTATCGCGTGAGCTGGCCATGCTGTCGGCCAGTGCTCGCAAACCCATTATTACGTGCTTGATTGGGGATGCGGATATGCGTCCCCTGCGTCATTTGCTCGATGGTGTGGGGACGCCGGCTTTCCGTACCCCGGATACGGCTGCCAACGCCTTCGATCTGCTGGCCCGCTATCACTACAACCAGCATTTGTCGCAGCAGACCTTGCCGCCTTTGCCGCTGGGCACCTTGCCTGAGGTAGAGCCTGCCCGAGAACTGGTACGCCAGATTCAAAGCGAGCGCCGCGAGGCTAGCGAGCAGGAGTGCCGCGATCTGCTGCGCTACTTCCACGTGCCTGTTGTCGACTTGCGTGTGACGCACGATCAGGGTGAGCCTGATCCTGATGTCCCGCCCATGGGTCTGCGTTTTGAGACCGATGACAAGTTGGGCCCTTACGCCGTCTTTGGTGGGGCCGATCACGCGGATTGGCTTTCCTCATCCTATCCGGCGGTAGAACTGCCACCGCTGAACCGCTATCTGGCGCGCCAGTTGGTGGAGCGTAGTCCCTTGTGGCGCAAGAGCCTGTCCTCGCAATTGACGCCTTTGGTGTTGACGCAACTGTTGCAGGTGCTGGAGCGTCTTTCGGATTTGATGAGCGAGTTGCCCGGCGTGCGCCGTGTGGTGCTGGACCCCATCATGGCGGGCGAGAATAGCCTGTACATCAAGAGCATTTCCATTTCCCTGAGCAGGCAGTCCATGCTGGTACTGCCTGAAACGGCTGGCTATCGCCACATGGCGATTCATCCCTATCCGCGTCACATGATTGAGCGGCGTCAGTTCAAGGATGGGCAGCGCTGGACCTTGCGCCCTATACGTCCCGAGGACGCCGAGGCCTTGCAGACCTTTATGCGTGGCCTGTCGGATGAAAGTCGCTACATGCGCTTTGTGTCCATGCTGCGAGAACTGACTCCACGCATGTTGTCGCGCTACACCCGTATCGACTACGACCGGGAGCTGGCGCTGATCGCTACCGTGCGTTCGCCCAATCCAGATAACCGTAACCATCCCCGTGACGAGATTATTGGCTTTGCCCACTATCTTCGTAATGGTGATGGTCGGGGGGCGGAGTACGCCCTGGTTATCGGGGATGCCTGGCAGCGGCGTGGTCTGGGAGTCATCCTGATGGAGGCGCTGATACAGGCTGCCGCCGAGCAGGGGCTGACCTACATCGACGGCTATGTGCTGGCCTCCAATGCGCCTATGCAAGCCTTGATGAAGCGTCTGGGCTTTCAGAACGATGCGGACCCGGAAGACCCCAGCATGCGTCGCGTCTGGCTGGATCTGGGTGAGACCCGTCGCTCGGATTAGGCACAGGCAGGCCTGTCTGCTTGTCAGGTAAATACCCGTTTAATTGTTCCCCTGATGTCCCGATTCACTCAACGGTGGCGGGACTATGATGCACTCGTGATGGCAGGCAGTACAGCGCTGGAGTGCTGGCTGCCGCCGCATCAATGGATGGTGCCCACCACCGACGGCGCCACATACCGGGGACACAATGATGCGATTGAATCTGGCTGCTTTGCAGCGCTGGGTGCTGGGCTTGTTCTTGATAGGCGGCCTGCTGGCTTGCTCCGGGCAGACAGTGATGCCACCTGAAAAAAACCATTACGAGTTCTCCATGGAGAACGACAGCCTGGAAATGCGCGATGGTGTGCGCTTGGCGGTGACGTATTATCGGCCATCGGCTAAAACACCGGGTGAAACCTTCCCGGTCATTCTGGAGATGCTGCCTTATCGCAAGGACGATTTCTTCGCGCTGGGTGACTACGAGTACGGCTCTTATTTTGCCAAGCGGGGCTATGTGCTGGCGCGGGTTGATGTGCGTGGCACAGGTGGCAGCTCTGGCCCTGTCCCTGTCAGCGAGTATTCCGCTGCCGAGATTGCCGATGCCGAGGAGCTGATCGATCAGTTGTCTCGCAAGAGCTGGTCCAATGGCAAGGTGGGTATGTACGGCCTGTCCTGGAGCGCCTTCAACTCCTTGATGACGGCTCACAGAAAACCGCCAGCACTCAAGGCCATTATCGCGGCGCACGGTTCTACCGATCTGTTTTACAACGACGTTCACTATATTGATGGTGCCTTGCATATTGACTCCTATGCGCACCAGATTGATACCGATAACGCCATGCCGCAAAGCCCGGATTATCGGATTGACCAGGAGTATTTCAAGAACCGTTTTGACCGCGAGCCCTGGATTTTTACCTGGCTGCGTCAACAACAGGACGGCGATTTCTGGCGTGCCCAGTCCCTGGCCTTCAAAAAGCAGCCTTTGGAAGTCCCGGCCTATTTGATTGGTGGCTTGCTGGATGGCTATCGTGATTTTGCGCTGGATGTCAGTCGAACCTCGAAAGCGCCTGTAATTGTGGAAATGGGGCCCTGGAACCACGCCTGGCCAGAATATGGCGTGCCTGGCCCGAATTATGAGTGGCGCGAGAAGGCGGTGCGCTGGTGGGACTACTGGCTTAAAGACATAGATACCGGAATTCTGGATGAACCGCGTCGGATGGCCTTCATGCGTACCGGCCATGCTCCCGCTACCGATCGGACCAGCGTGCCCGGTTATTGGCGCTGTGATCCGCAATGGCCGGTGGAAGGCGCGCGGACTCAACGTCTGCATCCTCAGGCCGGACACCAGCTGGCTGCTATTTCTCCTGCCTCCGGTTTGGCTCAGACCTTGCGTTACAAGGCTGGAGCGGGTTTGGCTGGTGGTGGCTGGTGGGGTGAGCAAACGGGCGATATGGCTGCCGATGATGCACATAGCCTGGTGTATGACTCCGCGCCCTTGAGCGATGCCATGGAAATCATGGGTATGCCTAAGGTACGTCTGAAGGTCGCGGCTGATGCGCCTTTCTATCAATGGACAGTGCGACTGGAGGATGTGGCCCCGAATGGGCAGGTTTCTTTGGTCAGCGGGGCAATCATCAACCCTTCCCAGCGTATCTCGCGTCTGGAACCACAGCCCTTGGTGCCGGGTAAGGCCACCAATTTGGAAACATCCATTCACTTCACTACGTGGCGTTTCAAGCCGGGCCATCGTATCCGCCTGGCGGTGAGCAATGCGCAGTTCCCTATGGTCTGGCCCAGCCCGACGCCGGGTGTCACCAGTCTGTTTCCGGGTGCGGATACCTGGGTAGACCTGCCCGTGGTGCCTGTGCGGGAGCAGGGTACGCAGGCTTGCGTCATGTCGCCACCCCAGGCGAGTGAAGCGGCTCCTTTCGGCCGCACTATTGACGGGGATGGCCCCATGTTCAGCAGTGTTCGTAATGAAGCTACGGGCGATTCGACGTTCACCACCAGCAATGAGCTTAGCTGGGTGCTGCATGACAATTTGTACCGCTCCGAGGAGATGTATCGCTGGGAGGTCAATGATGCTACGCCTGCCAAGGCGCGCTATCAGGGTGATCGGCGCAATGTCTTTACGATCAAGGGGCGGGAGATTGATATGTCAGCCCAGGCTCGGATCGAGTCCGACGAGTCGTATTTCTACCTGACTTTCACGCGGGTGCTGAAAGAGGATGGGGTGCAGGTTCGGGAAAAGACCTGGCAAGAGCGTATTGCTCGGATCTATCAATGAAAAGCTGAATAAGAAACGCCGCTGTGATTGCAGCGGCGTTTTTTTGTCTTGTGCTCTGATTAGCGCAGTACCTGTTTCAGGAAGTGGCCAATCGCGCTGATTTCTTCCGGGCAAACAGCGTGGGGCATGGGGTAGACATTCCATTGCACCTGATAGCCCATGGCTTCCAGTTGCTGACGGCTGGCTTCGGCACGTGTCAGAGGCACGACCGGGTCCATGCTGCCATGCGCCATGAATATAGGCGTGTTCTGATTGGCCTGATGACGTTCTTTTTCCACCGCTGTCGCCAAAGGCAGGTAACCGGACAGGCAGAGCATGCCAGCCAGACGCTCTGGCAAGCGCAAGCCGGTTTGCAGCGTCATGGCACAGCCTTGCGAGAAACCGGCCAGAACAATATTTTCCGTGGGAATGCCGCGAGCGTTTTCGCGGGCAATCAGGTTCTGCACTTCGATCTGCGATTGGCGCAGGCCGCTTTCGTCCTCGTGGCGCACCAGGTCCGCCACATAAATGTCGTACCAGGAACGCATGGCCATGCCGCCATTGATGGTGACGGGCTGGATGGGGGCGTGCGGGAAAATGAAACGAATAGCGGGGGCGTTTTGCAGGCCCAGCTCTGGCACGATAGGGGCGAAATCGTGGCCGTCAGCGCCTAAGCCATGCAGCCAGATAACGGCGTGCTGAGGGTTGGCACCGGTTTCAATCTCAATCGACTCAAGCAGAGGGTTCATGCGGACTCCGAAAGATCTACCAAGGTCTTGATGTACTGGTACAGGGCGCGGTAGTGCTTGCGCTGTGGGTCCTGGCCTTGTACCAGTGTGGAATTTTTCTCGGCTTCTTTGCGTGCGGCACGAATCAGGGTGCGCAATTGCTGGATATCGGCGCCGGAAAATTCATTCATGAATTCGGTCAGAGCGTCGTCATCACGCAACAACAGGTCGCGTAGCGCTTCCAGCCTGTGCATGGCACGGGTGTCTTCCTTGGAGCCGTTTTCCCAGACGTCCAGTTGTTTCAGGATCGGTTCGGGCTCCACATTGCGCATCAGCTTGCCCACGTAGTGGATTTGACGGCGGCGTCCTTCGCGGGCCGTCGGGCTGATGCGCTTGGCATCCTTGATGGCAGCCATCAAGGGCTCGCCCAGATCAAGTTGTTTGAGTCGGTCGTCCGAGAGCTCAATCAGGCGTTTGCCCAGGTCGAGCAGAGCGTGCATTTCGCGTTTTACCTGCGATTTGCTGGGGCGGTCGTAACCGTTTTCATCGATTTCAGTGCGTGGACGGGCCATAAGAAGTGAAATAGCAAAGATTGTCGCCAATTGGCTATGATAACCGCCTAACCCTCAAAGAGTAGCAATGAGTCATCCAACTATTTCCCAATTGTCGATCAGTGCCAATCAGTTCCAGTTTTGTGAATTGGTGGATGAAGCGCTGCGGCATGCCAAAAAACTGGGCGCCAGTGATGCTGCCGTCGATATTTCAGAAAACAAAGGTCTGGCCGTCTCTGTGCGCCAGATGGAACTGGAAACGGTAGAGCAGACGCAAGACCGCTCCTTGGGTGTGACCGTGTTTGCAGGCCAGCGCAGTGGCTCGGCCTCCACGTCGGACTTTTCGATCAAGGCGCTGCGTGAAACGGTGGAAGCCGCCTGGCATATTGCCCGCTACACCGCTGAAGATCCTTTTGCTGGGCTGCCTGAAAAAGACATGCTGGCGCAAAGCTATCCCGATCTGCACCTGCACCATCCCTGGCTGCTGGACGCGGATCAGGCCGTCAAACTGGCGATTCGTGCCGAGCAGGCTGCGCTGGAGTTGAGTCCTCTGATCAGTAATTCCGAAGGCGCGTCGGTCGATACGCTGGAAGGGCATTTTGTGATGGGTAACAGCCGCGGCTTTCTTGGGGGCTACCCCTATAGCCGTCACTCGCTCAGCGTCAGCCCCATTGCCGGCAAGGGCGACAATATGCACCGCGACTACTGGTACAGCAGCTCGCGTGACCCTTCCCGCCTGGCCAGCCCCGAGTCGGTTGGGCGTTATGCGGCCGAGCGCACTTTGTCGCGCCTGTCGGCCCGCCGTATTCCGACCGGCCGCTATCCGGTGTTGTTTGAAGCCCCGCTGGCTGTGGGCTTGATCGGCTCTCTGGTGCAGGCCACCAGTGGCTCGGCCCTGTATCGCAAAACCAGCTTCCTGCTGGATTCTTTGGGCAAGTCTGTCATGGCCAAGCACATTGACGTGCTGGAGCGTCCGCATCTGGCTGCCGCCATGGGCAGTGCACCGTTTGATTCGGAAGGGGTGCGTACCTGCGACCGTGATGTAGTGCGTGGCGGCGAGCTGAAAGGCTATTTTCTGTCTTCCTACGCAGGCCGCAAACTGGGCATGCCATCTACGGGGAATGCCGGTGGTTCGCACAATTTGCTGCTGAGCTCGCGCCTGACTCGTCCCGAGGACGACCTGGATGCCATGTTGAAGAAAATGGACCGAGGTCTGCTGGTAACCGAGCTGATCGGCCAGGGTATCAATTACCTGACCGGCGACTACTCGCGTGGTGCCTTTGGCTACTGGGTGGAAAATGGTCGTATTCAGCATGCCGTGGAAGAAGTGACGATTGCAGGCAATCTGGCCGAGATGTTTGTGCAGATTGTGGCCGTGGGTGCTGATACCTTTGCGGCTGGCTCCAAGCGTACGGGTTCCATCCTGATCGAGCAGATGTCGGTGGCCGGTTCCTGATTTCTGCTACCTGGAAAACTGGCTTGGCCCCTTATACCTTGCCACGGGCAAGAGGGCGCTCAATAAACAGATGTTTACGGCCTGAGTTCGGAGTCGCTTCCGACTCAGGTCGTTCTCTATGGAGCGCCGTTCAGGTGTTTCAGGTCAAAGACCCGACAATATAGGGCCGGATTTGCGGGATAATCCGGGCTTTCCCAGCCCCCCATTCGGGGCGCGCCAGTGTACTATCCATAGCATAAAAATATTTCCCAGTTACCGAATACCCACAAGGAGGTTATTCATGCAGCGTCGCTCGTTTCTGAAAAAGGCAGGTCTTGGCGCCGTAGCCAGTACCGCCGCTATTGCTGCTCCTGCTATTGCCCAAAGCAATCCCAAGGTTAATTGGAAGCTGACATCGACTTACGGTCCCGCTACCCCGGCTCTGTTTTCGACAGCCCAGTCGTTTTGCAAGATGGTGGAAGAGGCCTCGGACGGCAACTTCAACATCCGTCTGTACCCAGCCGGTGAAATTGTCCCCGGTTTTGGTGTGATGGATGCAGTCAGCAATGGCACGGTGGAGTGCGGTCAGACAGCTTCTTATTACTACTACGGTAAAGACCCCTCGTTCAGCTTTGACACGGCCGTGCCTTTTGGCCTGAATGCCCGTCAAATGAACGCCTGGATGCAGGAAGGCAACGGTACCAAGCTGCTGCGTGAACTGTTTGCCACTCGCAACATCATCAACTTCGCTTTCGGTAACACCGGCACCCAGATGGGTGGTTGGTACCGCAAGGAAATCAACTCTCTGGAAGACCTGAAAGGTCTGAAGATGCGTACGGCCGGTTTTGCTGGCGAAGTGCTGGCCCGCATGGGCGTGGTGCCTCAGCAAGTGCCACCAGGCGATATTTACCCATCGCTGGAAAAAGGCACACTGGACGCCGTGGAATTCGTCGGTCCTGTGGATGACGAGAAACTGGGCTTCCAGAAAGTGGCCAAGTATTACTACTATCCCGGTTGGTGGGAGGGGTCGGCCCAGGTTTCGCTGTACGTGAACGACGCTGCTTTCAATGCACTGCCCAAGCAATACCAGTCCCTGATTGAAATTGCTTCGCGTGCTGCGGGCGAGCGCATGATCTGTCAGTACGACGCCCAAAGCCCAGGCGCCCTGCGTCGCCTGATCGCCAGCGGTGCGGTACTGAAAGCCTTCCCGCGAGACGTGATGGACGAGTCCTTCAAGACCGCCAATATTCTGTACAAGGAGTTCTGCGACAAGGATCCCATGTTCAAGAAGATTCACGACGACTACATGGGCTTTCGTGACGCGATTGTGCCTTGGTTCCGTGTGGCCGAAGGCTCTTACGACAACTACCTGGGCATTGCTCTGGCAAACCAGAAAAAAGGCTGATCCCCGTAGTTGGGACCGGGCAGGGCAGTCTGCTCCGGTTCGACTAACCAGTCTTGTTAACCCCTGTTTTTCCTTTGGAAAGCAGGGGTTTTTAATGCGCCTTCCCTTTATGAGAGAGCGCCTGGTTGTGGCAAAAAACCTGTGTTTTTGTGCAAAACCCTAGTGTTATCCACTATTTATGTTATTATGGCGAGCTATTTGGCAGAAATGCACGGGCGGAATATAACGCCTTGGCAGGGTCAAATAGAGCTGCCCGGCTTGAAACAGCGGGTAGATTGTATGGGCCGAGCATGTTGCTTTGACCCAGAATTTTAATATTTAGGAACCATCATGAAGACCTTCGTGGCCAAGCCGCTTGAAGTCAAACGTGACTGGTTTGTGATTGACGCTAAAGGCAAAGTCCTTGGTCGTGTGGCCAGCGAAGTCGCACGCCGTTTGCGTGGTAAGCACAAACCCGAATATACCCCTCACGTTGATACCGGCGATTACATCATTATCATCAACGCTGCTGACATTGCCGTGACCGGTAACAAGGCGCAGGATAAGAAGTACTATCGTCACTCGAACTACCCAGGCGGTATTTACGAAACCAACTTCCAAACCATGCAAGAGCGCTTCCCAGGCCGTGCCATCGAAAAGGCCGTCAAGGGTATGTTGCCAAAAGGCCCTCTGGGCTACGCCATGGCCAAGAAACTGAAGGTTTACGCTGGTGCCGAGCATCCTCACAGTGCTCAACAGCCTAAAACTCTGGACATCTAAGGATAGGTCATGATTGGTAACTGGAATTACGGTACGGGCCGTCGCAAGACCTCCGTTGCTCGTGTCTTCATCAAGAAGGGTACGGGTCAAATCGTAGTCAACGGCAAGCCTGTTGACGAATACTTTGCTCGTGAAACGGGTCGCATGATTGTGCGTCAGCCCCTGGTGCTGACCAACCATGTTGAATCGTTTGACATCAAGATCAACGTGCATGGCGGCGGCGAAAGCGGCCAGGCCGGTGCTGCCCGTCACGGCATAACCCGTGCTCTGATCGACTACGACGCAACACTGAAGACAGAACTGAAACAAGCTGGCTTGGTGACTCGTGACGCTCGTGCTGTTGAGCGTAAGAAAGTCGGTCTGCACAAAGCACGTCGCCGCAAACAGTTCAGCAAGCGTTAATTCGCTTCGCGACCTGTTTATGGTGCTCAAAAACCCCGGACGTGTCCGGGGTTTTTGTTTGCTGGCTACATTTGTCCTGCTTTGCCCGCTCTGGTACTTGAGAACAGGCAGGACTACGTTAAGATAGAATTTTTGCTCGTCTCTCTTTCAGGAAAGTTCATGGCTACACATAGCGATACCCGGATCAAGGTAGGGATTGTTGGCGGTACAGGTTACACCGGGGTCGAGTTGCTGCGTCTGTTAAGTCAGCACCCCCAGGTAGAACTGGTTGCCATTACCTCGCGTAAAGAGGACGGCGTGCCGGTATCGGATATGTATCCGAACCTGCGTGGTCATGTGGACCTGAAGTTCTCCACGCCGGAAAATGCCAATCTGGAACAGTGTGACGTGGTCTTTTTTGCCACTCCACATGGCGTGGCCATGAGCCAGGTCGAACGTCTGCTGGAAGCGGGCGCGCGCGTTATTGACCTGGCCGCAGACTTCCGCCTGCAAGATACGGACGTATTCCAGAAGTGGTACAAGATGGAGCACAGTTGCCCGGACATCCTGAGCCAATCGGCTTATGGCCTGCCAGAGCTGCTGCGCGACAAGATTGCTCAAGCCAAGGTTATTGGTAACCCTGGTTGCTACCCCACCACCGTCTTGTTGGGCCTGGCTCCCTTGCTGGAAGGCGGCAAGGCGCTGGTTGATACCCAGCATCTGATTGCAGACTGCAAATCCGGTGTGTCCGGTGCTGGTAAAGGGGCTTCGGTTCCCAATTTGTTTGCTGAAGCCAGCGACAACTTCAAGGCATATGGCGTGTCGGGTCACCGTCACCATCCGGAAATTGTGGAACAGCTGCAGCGATTGGCTGGTGGCCCGGTGGGTCTGACCTTTGTGCCCCATTTGGTGCCCATGATCCGAGGCATGTTCTCCACGATCTACGCACGTATCAAGCCCGAAGCCATGGATACAGACTTTCAGGCCCTGTACGAGCAGCGCTATGCCCAGGAAACCTTTGTAGATGTGCTGCCTGCCGGTACTCTGCCAGAAACCCGCTCGGTACGCGCTTCCAACCAGCTGCGTATTTCCGTGCAGCGTCCTGGCAATGGCGATCAGCTGATCATTCTGGTGGTGCAGGACAATCTGGTTAAGGGTGCTTCGGGTCAGGCGGTGCAGAACATGAATATCTTGTTCGGTCTGCCAGAACAAACCGGCTTGAATCACGTTGCAATTTTGCCTTAAAGGGAACTTGGCCTTGGTGAACAGGTCAAATGTTTATGGCTGAATCACCGCAAACCAATTCTTCTACTGTCGCTCCTTCCCGTTCGCGGGGCGGGGCGACTACGATTGGGCTGGCCGTATTGCTGGGAGTGTTGTTGGGCGGTGGAGGCCTGTGGCTTTACCGCAGCCTGACTCAACCGGCCGATCAGTCCGAACAAATACAGCTGGCCATGCAAAATCTGGCGCGTAGCCAGCAATCCCTGCAGCAAATTCAAAGTGAATTTGAAGGGCTGCGCGGGCAACTGGTTCTGGAAGAGAGCACGCGCAAGGGTTTGGAAAAGTCCTTATCGTCTACCCAGGCCGAACTGGCGCAGACGCGCGAACAGTTGGCCTTTTACGAACAGTTGCTCCCACCCGGTCCCAGTGGTTCTGTTACTGTCCGAGCCCTGGACGTTGCAAAAAGGGGTGATTTGCTGGAGTACAAGGTACTGCTGCAACGTAACGCCCCAGAAGGAAAGGCTTTTTCCGGTCGCCTCCAGTTTCAGCTGACTGGGCGGCAAGACGGAAAAAACGTTAAAATCGATTTATCACCCAGTTCCGGGCCGGACTCGGTACTGGCAGAGTCGTCTGTAGAACAGATCGATCCTTTGGTTTTAAACTTCAACCAGTTTCAGCGCGCCGTGGGTTGGCTGGCTTTGCCGCCAGGCTTTGAACCCACCGCCTTGACGCTGAACGTCCTGGAAGGAAGCGTTATCCGCGCCTCTCGCCAGGAAAAAATCGCCCAGCCAGACTAATCACCTTACCCGCGGGTGGTCATGTGCAAGGCGATCACATGATAATTATTCATGCCGGCGGGGGCCGGCAGGAGAACCACATGAGCACTCTTACCGAATCCGTTGATCTGCAAGCCCCTCCTTCCCCACTGATCTTTACCGATTCAGCGGTTGAGAAGGTCCGTGAGCTCCTGATTGAAGAAGGCAGCCCCGAACTGAAGCTGCGCGTCTTCGTGCAAGGTGGCGGCTGTTCCGGCTTCCAGTACGGCTTCACCTTTGACGAACTGGTAAACGACGACGACACCATTATTGATAAGGATGGCGTGCAACTGCTGGTTGACGCCATGAGCTTCCAATACCTGGTGGGCGCTGAAATTGATTACAAGGACGACCTGGACGGCGCTCAGTTCGTGATTCGTAACCCGAATGCCACAACTACCTGCGGCTGCGGTTCTTCCTTCACGATGTAAGAAGGCAAGGCTGGCGCTGATTGCTTAGCGTTTCTGGCCTTGGCAGGTTGCTACAAAGTACACCCCAGACTCTGAGTTCAGAGTCTGGGGTGTTTTGTTTACGGGGTTTTGTTGAAGGCCGTGCAGCGTCAGGTTTCAGGGCTAATCCCTTGTAGGGCGCTTCGCGGTTCAACTTTGGGTGCTCGTTCGGAGCCTGGGTAGGGCGGCGAAGCAGCTCAATGCTGTTAATGGCACGGCCCAAAGAAAAGAACGGCTTGCTTCTATTTGTTTTGAACAGGAGGGGCGCTGCCTTGTCATGTTCTGCTTTTTTGGCAGGTGCTTGGCTAACGGATTATGAGTCCGCCGCTGTATTTTAAAGTTTTGCGAAGCTAAACGTTAAAAGCAGTTCTCAGGCCGGATAACAAGCGCCCAGCACCGTAGCGCGCCGTGCGCCTGTCACAGCGGGCAGTCCCGCAGGAATACGTTCGATATGCGCGTAAGCCAGCCAGGCAAAGGCCAGGGCTTCGATGGATTGCGGATCCATGCCCAGCTCGGCGCTGGAGCGGATAGGCATAGTCACCAGATCGCCCAGGCGTTTCAGCATGGCCGGATTGGCAGCGCCACCGCCACACACGATCACCTCTTGAATATGATCTTCGTAAGGCCTGATGGCTTGTGCAACGCTGTGTGCGGTCAAATCCATCAGAGTGGATTGCACCGTAGCGGGCTGAAGCTCGCCTTTCGGATCAACACGATCCAGATGCTCCTGCAGCCACCCCAAATTGAACAGATCACGACCTGTAGATTTAGGAGCAGGCAGAGCAAACCAGGGTTCGCTCAATAGGCTGGCAAGCAAGGCAGGATCAGATGCCGCGCTATCAGCCCATTGTCCGCCCTTGTCGTAGGACTGGCCTTGATGCTTGTTCATCCAGGCATCCAGCAGCATGTTCGCCGGGCCAGTATCGAAGCCAAAAACATCGCGTCCAGGCAGCAGCAGGGAGATATTCGCAATTCCACCCAGGTTCAGAATGACGCGGCCATGTTCGTGACGGAACAGGGCTTCATGGACGATGGGCACCAAAGGTGCACCTTGGCCGCCCGCCGCTATATCCCGGCTGCGGAAATCCGCAATCACGTCCACTCCACAGCGTTCGGCCAGAAGAGCAGGGGCATTCAATTGCAGGGTATAGCCCTGGTCAGGCGCATGGCGGATAGTCTGACCGTGTACGCCAATCGCACGGATCAGGTCTTTCTCGGGGCCTTGAGTCCAGGGCGTGCAAGTCTGAGCATAGAGCTCGGTCAACTGCTGGGCGGCGATGCTGGCGCGGGCCAGTTCATCGTGCCCCGGATGCTGCAAAGCCAGCAGCTCGTCTCGCAGAGCGGCTGGCATGGGCAGGCTGTGGGTTTGGTGTATCTGTGCCCCCTGTGGGCCGAAGGATGCCAGCACGGCATCCACACCGTCCATGCTGGTACCAGACATCAGTCCGATAAACAGGGGGGCTTTCATGGTTTAGCGGCTGGCCAGCTTCACGGGCTCAGCATCTGTGTGCAGCAAGGCAAAGCTGTTTTGGTAGGAAGCCAGGGTTTGCTGGAACTGCTTGCGCTGCGGGGCATCCAGAACGCGTGCTACTGGCAGGTCTACCGACAGGGGATCAACGGCTTTCTGGGCGATACGGAATTCGTAATGCAGATGTGGGCCTGTTGCCCAGCCCGTCGAACCCACATAGCCAATCAATTGACCCTGTTCTACGCGGTCGCCTTTGCGCAGTCCAGCGGCAAAGCGGCTCTGGTGAGCGTACAAGGTGGTGAACTGACCGTGATGCTTCAGGATGATCGTGTTGCCGTAGCCGTTCTGGCGGCCAATAAACTCGACCGTGCCATCCGCGGTAGCGTGGATGGGGGTGCCGGATGGGGCGGCATAGTCCACACCCTTGTGGTCGCGCCAGCCACCATGTACCGGATGGCGGCGACCGCCAAAGGTGGAGCTGATGCGGGTGAACTTCAGGGCGGTGCGCAGGAAAGCGCCTTTCAGACTTTGGCCGCTGAAATCGTAATAACCGCCGGAGCCATTTTCAGGCTGGAACCAGGCGGCCTCATGGATTTTGCCCTGATTGATGAATTCCACTGCCAGCAAGCGGCCCGAACCCACGTCCTGGCCTTCATGACCGTAGGACTCGTAGACCACGCGGAAACTGTCGCCTTTGCGCAGATCTTTCAGAAAGTCGATCTTGCTGCCCATCACATCCGCCATTTGCAGCGTGATGTTGTCGGGGATGCCGGCCTGATCGCTGGCGCCAAACAGCGAGCTGTTGATGGTGGCTTGAGCCACGCGCACTCGGGTCTGGGTCAGGTCGGTTTGTTCCTGGGCGATAAAGCCATTGTTACCATCCGGGCGTACTTCCAGCCAGCTTGCCAGACCTTGGCCGGACTGATCGGAGTAGGGAGTATGACGGTAGCGCAGCCACTGCAAATTGCCATTGGCATCCAATGCGGCTTGTACGGTACGGCCAGGGTAAAGCTTGTAGATGGAGCGCGCTTTCTTGTCATGCGTCAGAAATTGCAGCAGGCCCTCTTCACTGACTTCCATGCGCTGGAGCAGGGCGGACAAGGTGTCGCCACGGCGGATGCGGGTTTCAGTAATGTAGGCTTGCTGGTCCTGGGCCTGCAGCACGGTCAGGTCCGATGGCAGGGTCAAGGCGGTGCGGGCTTGGTAAATCTGGGGTTCCGGGCTGCTGGGCATCACCACGGCAAGTGCACCGGCGGCTACAAAAGAGCCAAGGGCAAGCGTGATCAAACCGGCACGGATAAAAAGGGCTCGGGCGGACCGAGGCTGGTGGATGTTGAGGTGGGAGGAGGAGCGTTTCCCTTTGCTGAACATAAAACCAGAACCTTGTTGGACGTACGGTTTACCGTCCACCCGGCTGGCAGGCGGAGGTCAGTTGTACTGGGCGGACAGAACATTCCAGCCCTGGCGATCTGACCTGCGCGGGAATGATAAAATAATTTGGTTTACGAAACCTTGCTCAATTCTTAAGCACGTCTCGCAATAGCAGGCTATCCTAGCGCATTAGGCTTAATTTTTCGAGCATTTTTACTCATTAGTTTGTCACCAGATTTGTTATGTCATCCCCCTCAGAGCCCCTTTCTCCAGAAGTCCTGGCTGATTTAGCCATCGTCAAACGCGGCTGCGACGAATTGCTCGTCGAATCCGAGTTTGCCCGCAAACTGGCGCGCAGCCATGCAACAGGACAGCCGCTGCGTATCAAGCTGGGTCTGGACCCCACGGCTCCCGACATTCACCTGGGGCACACAGTGGTGCTCAACAAGATGCGCCAGCTGCAGGATTTGGGGCATACCGTCATCTTTCTGATTGGCGACTTCACTTCCACCATTGGTGATCCCAGCGGCCGCAACACGACTCGTCCGCCCCTGACGCCCGAGCAGGTCATTGCCAACGCCAAGACCTACTACGATCAGGCTGCGCTGGTTTTGGACCCTGCTCGTACCGAAGTTCGCTACAACTCGGAATGGTGCGACAAGCTCGGTTCGCGCGGCATGATTCAACTGGCTTCGCGTTATACCGTGGCCCGCATGATGGAGCGTGATGATTTCACCAAGCGCTTCAAGGCGAATCAGCCTATTTCGGTGCACGAGTTTTTGTATCCTTTGCTGCAAGGCTACGATTCGGTTCAATTGAAAGCGGACGTGGAATTGGGCGGTACCGACCAGAAATTCAATTTGCTGGTGGGTCGTGAATTGCAAAAAGAATATGGTCAGGAACAGCAATGTATTTTGACCATGCCATTGCTGGTGGGTTTGGACGGCGTAGAAAAAATGTCCAAATCCAAAGGCAATTACATTGGTATCAGTGAAACGCCGGACTCCATGTTCGGCAAGTTGATGTCCATCTCCGATACCTTGATGTGGCGTTACTTCGAGCTGTTGTCGTTCCGTAGTCTGGAAGACATCGCCGGTCTGCAAAAGCAGATTGAAGAAGGCCGTAACCCACGTGAAGTCAAAGTGGAGCTGGCACAGGAGATCGTCACACGTTTCCACAGCGCCCAGGCCGCCGAGCAGGCACTGGAAACATTTGATGCCCGTTTCCGTCGTGGCGAAATGCCCGAAGACATGCCCGAGGTAACCGTGGCCGGTGAACTGGCCTTGCTGCGCGTCTTGCGCGAAGCAGGTCTGGTTGCTTCCGGCAGCGAAGCCCAGCGCAATGTGGAGCAGGGCGGCGTGCGCATCAACGGCGAACGTGTGGACGATAAAGGTTTGCAACTGGAGCCGGGCAGCTATGTGCTGCAAGTGGGCAAGCGCAAGTTTGCGCGAGTCACTTTGACCGGCTGATTGATTGTGGAGGTCTGCAATGAAACTGCGTAGTGATTCTTTTCAAGATCAGAGCGTGATTCCCGAGCGTCTGGCGTTTTGCCGTTACGACGCGCAATCGAGAGTCGCCTTGGCCGGTAACGCCAATCCGCATCTGGAATGGTCCGATGTTCCCGAGCAGACCCAATCCTTTGTGGTTATTTGCCACGACCCCGATGTCCCCAGTAAACCGGACGATGTGAACCAGGATGGGCGCGAGGTACCGGCGGATTTGCCACGGGTGGATTTCTTTCATTGGGTCTTGATCAACATCTCGCCCGAGCTGCGTAGCCTGGCAGAAGGCTCTTATTCCAAGGGCATCACGCCACGCGGTAAAGCCGGTCCACTGGCTCTGGACGATACGCGCCAGGGCGTGAACGACTTTACCAACTGGTTTGCCAGCGACCGCGACATGAACGGTGATTACTTCGGCTACGACGGCCCGTGCCCTCCGTGGAACGATGCTTTGCCGCACCGTTATGTCTTTACGGTTTATGCCCTGGATATTGCCGAGCTGCCTTTGGAAGGTCGCTTCAATGGCCAGGACGTGTTGCGCGCCATGGAAGGTCATATTCTGGGTCGTGCATCCCTGACCGGTATGTATACCCTGAATCCCCGTTTGATCCAGCAATCCTGATTCCCCAGGGCGGACTGTTTGAGTTTTTTTCATATTCTCTTGAGTCCGCCTGCCGCCGCCTTACTTATTTCCATGTTTTTTGGGGTTTCTGCCACCAGAGATGTTTGTCTCGGTGGTTTGACGCGCTTCCGCGCTAAAATGTTGCTTTCTTAGTTTGCTACCACTTTATCCTTAGGAACCCTCATGTTTGACCGTTCTGCGACTCTTGACAAAGTTGACCCCGATCTTTGGGCTGCGATTCAAAGCGAAGATGTGCGCCAGGAGCAGCACATCGAGCTGATCGCCTCGGAAAACTACACCAGCCCCGCCGTGATGCAGGCCCAGGGCACACAACTGACCAACAAATACGCGGAAGGTTATCCTGGCAAGCGCTACTACGGCGGTTGCGAGTTCGTGGACGTGGTCGAGCAACTGGCTATTGACCGTCTGAAAGAGCTGTTCGGTGCAGAAGCCGCCAACGTGCAGCCCAACTCCGGTTCGCAAGCCAACCAGGGCGTGTACATGGCTGTGCTCAAGCCCGGTGATACCGTTCTGGGCATGAGTCTGGCAGAAGGTGGTCACTTGACCCACGGTTCCCCCGTGAACGCATCGGGCAAGCTGTACAACTTCGTATCCTACGGTCTGGACGAGAACGAAGAGCTGGACTACGACGAGCTGGAGCGCCTGGCCAAAGAGCACAAGCCCAAGCTGATCGTGGGTGGTGCCTCGGCTTACGCCCTGCGCATCGACTTCGAACGCATGGCTCGTATTGCTCATGAAAACGGCGCCTTGCTGATGATCGACATTGCCCACTACGCCGGTCTGGTTGCTGGTGGTGCTTACCCCAACCCCGTGCCTCACGCTGACTTTGTGACTTCTACGACTCACAAGTCCCTGCGTGGTCCTCGTGGTGGCGTCATCATGATGAAGGCCGAACACGAAAAAGCCATCAACTCGGCTATTTTCCCCGGCATTCAAGGCGGCCCACTGATCCACGTGATCGCTGGTAAGGCTGTTGCGTTCAAGGAAGCTCTGGCTCCCGAGTTCAAGACCTACGCTGCTCAAGTTGTGAAGAACGCTGACGTTCTGGCCCGCACTCTGGTTGAGCGCGGTCTGCGTATCGTGTCCGGTCGCACCGAAAGCCACGTCATGCTGGTAGACCTGCGTCCCAAGGGCATCACCGGTAAAGTGGCTGAAGAGGCACTGGGCAAGGCTCACATCACGGTCAACAAGAACGCCATTCCTAATGACCCAGAAAAGCCATTTGTCACCAGCGGCGTGCGTTTGGGTACTCCTGCCATGACCACTCGCGGCTTTAAAGAAGCCGAAGCGGAATTGACGGCGCACCTGATTGCTGATGTACTGGACAACCCTCACGACGAAGCCGTTTTGGCGGACGTTCGTCGCCGTGTACACGAGCTGACTGCCAAGTTGCCCGTTTACTCCTCCAAGTAATCCAGCCGGAGCGGGCCGTGAGGCCCGCGATCTTGAATGAAGTGTCCGTTCTGCCACCATGCCGATACCCAGGTGATCGACTCTCGAATCACCGAAGAAGGCGACGCCATACGGCGACGTCGTAAATGCTCGGCCTGTGAACGGCGCTTCACGACTTACGAGCGTGCCGAGCTGAGCCTGCCTGTTGTGGCCAAGCGCAATGGCACTCGTATGGATTTTGACCCCGCACGTTTGCGGGCGAGCATGGGCGTTGCGCTGCGCAAGCGTTCCATCCCCATGGCTCAGGTCGATGCCGCTGTGCAGCGCATCGAAGAAAAACTTCAACTGACTGGCGAGCGCGAAGTCTCCTCCGAGACCATAGGCGAGCTGGTCATGGCCGAGCTCAAGCAGTTGGACCAGGTGGCCTATGTGCGCTTTGCCTCGGTCTACAAGAGCTTTAAAGACATCCGCGAGTTCGTAGAGGCGATCGACGAAATGAACGATCCCGACCGCGGCTAAGGCTATGGTCGAGCAAGAAGACGTCATCTGGATGCGGCAAGCCCTGGAGCTGGCCGAGAAATCCCTTTATATCAGTGCCCCCAACCCGCGAGTCGCCTGCCTGATCGTGCGCGATGGCCAATTATTGGCTTCGGGTTCAACACAGCAAGCGGGTGGCCCCCACGCCGAAGTGATGGCCTTGCGCCAAGCCAAAGAGCGCGGCGTCAGTGTGGCCGGCGCGACCTTCTACGTCACCCTGGAGCCTTGCAGTCACCACGGGCGAACCCCTCCTTGTGCCGATGCGCTGATCAAAGCAGGCGCTGGGCGTGTTGTCTTTTCCATGTACGACCCCAACCCCTTGGTGGCTGGTAACGGCGTTTCACGCTTGCGTCAGGCGGGTATTACCGTAGATGGCCCCTTGTGCGTAGAGCAGGCGCTGGCGATCAACGCCGGTTTCTTTGCCCGCATGACACGTGGACGTCCCTGGTTGTGGATGAAGATGGCTGCTTCGCTGGATGGCCGTAGTGCCTTGCCGGACGGTCGCTCTCAATGGATTACCGGGCCGCAGGCTCGTGACGACGGTCACCACTGGCGCGCCCGCAGTTGCGTCGTGCTGACAGGCATAGGAACCGTGCATGCCGATAATCCCTTGATGAATGTGCGTGCGGTTTCTACGCCGCGTCCCCCGATCAAGGCTGTGCTGGACACGCATTTACGCATGGACCCGAAAGCTGCCTTGCTGGACGGCACGCCGTGCTGGGTATTCAGTCACCGTCGTGATCCCGAGCTGGAGGCGGAGCTGGCAGATCGAAATGCACAGGTTATTCCCATGCCCTTGCACGAAGGTCAGGTGGATGTTCGTGCCGTTCTGGACTGGATGACAGATCAACAGATCAATGAAGTCCACGCAGAAGCCGGTGCTCGCCTTTCCGGTGCCTTGATTGATGCGGGTGTAGTGGACCAATTACTGATGTACCTGGCCCCCAAGATCCTGGGGCAGGGGCGAGGCGTGGCCGATATTACCGAACTGGCCGGGCTGGACGATGTAGAGCCGTTTGAGTTTACCGATGTGCGCTTGCTGGGTGCCGACCTGCGCGTCCTGGCGCGCCAGCGCGATCATTGGGAAGCCTTGCTGCGAGCGGTGGGTGGAGCTTATCCGCCGGACTCGGAATAAGCTGTTTGTACGCTTTACTGTTCAGTTGCTACTAATTAGCCGAAGAAAGAATTTGAGCACTTGCGTTACAAGGATAAGTGCTGCTATTATTATGGACTTGGCGTTAGCAGCTTCAAATTGCTTGGCCAAAAGAACAGTTAGGACAGGTGGCCGAGTGGTTGAAGGCGCACGCCTGGAAAGCGTGTATACGTTTATAGCGTATCGGGGGTTCGAATCCCCCTCTGTCCGCCAGAATTCAAAAGCCCTCGCACAGCAATGTGCGGGGGCTTTTTTCTTGGCTGCGTTTTACAGAGTCGGTGAAATTAATAATTCATTTGTAGTCAGGCTCTGCGTCGTCGTTGCAAAAAAGGTCGCTGACCGGGAACCGCGCAAGATCAGCGCAGGCCTTGAGAGTCTTGCCTTTGTTTCTCTCGCCATTTTGAGGGAGGAAGTGTTTCGTGTTGCCGCCAGGCGGCGCGAAATGATTGCAGGCTGGCAAAACCACAATGCTCGGCAATTCGCTCAATAGACCAGTCTGTATCCATGAATAATTGACGCGATCTGTCCAGCCGCATGGTTTGTTGGTACTGCTTCAGACTGATGCCGCATTCTTTCATGAACAGGCGGCTCAGATGCCTGTAGCTGACTGAAAATTGTGCTGATAAGGATTCGTTGAGCGGGGTTTGAACCGTCTGTTGTGCCAACCAGTCCTGTACTTCATGAATCAAGGGATGTTGATGATTGCGATAACTCAGATGGACGCTTAACTGCGGGTCTGCTTCCAGACGACGAAACTGAATCAGATTTTCGCGCGCGATACGTGCGCTGATTGCGCTGCCGAAATACTGGGTGATCAGGTGCAATGCCAGATCTATTCCTGCAGAAACGCCAGCTGAGGTATAGATAGGACCATCCTGCACAAGGATGCGTTTGCTGATAACCCGTGCTTGTGGCGCAAGTTGTTGCAGGGTCTTGAGGTGATTGTGATGTGTCGTGCAGAGGCGACCATCCAGCAGTCCTGCTTGTGCCAGCAGCACAGCGCCTGTGCAAACGCTGGCGATCACTATTCCCGACGGTAGCTTGCCCCCGATATCACGTAGCCATTGCGTCACTTGTTGCTGTGCCGGCGTTGCGGGGAGTTCGGCCTGGATTTTGCTTCCGACTACGACAACGACATCTCCTGCGATCAGACGCTTGGGAAGAGGAGCAATCGCGCTTAGAAAAATCCCCTGGTAGCTTTTGATGTGGGATTCCGGCCCGACACACTGGATCTTGATGTCGGCTATATCCAGTTCTGTTAGAGAAGCAAAAATCTGCATAGGCCCTCCCAGATCCAGGATGTGCATCTGGGGAAGGACGACAAAGAAAATCCGTTTCATGTGTTATTCGGATGAGTCATTGATTTGATTTAGCGATGTTATCGCTTTTTATTCTTTTTTCTTAATGGTGTTTTCTTTTCTATTTATGTCCTGAAACGGTCTGGAGCCTGGATGGTCGAGAATTTACGATAAACAAGAAATTTTTACATCGAAAGGGTTTGTCCTCGTGGCGGAAGAATCAAGAGTTATTGAGCTTTATTGGAATCCCGCTTTTACGGGAGCAACGGGGGCCGGGGTGCTGGAGCTTATCAATATGACGGTCGCTGATAAGGGCACGCTGGGGTTTGCCTCTGAGCTGTCGGGAGAGCAGGCGCATCTGTTCCTGGACGCCCTGAACCGCAAAGTGGCAGACGGGGATACGCAAGCCTTGTATGCCAGCTATGCCGGTCAACCAGCCTTCTTTGTGATGATGAATTTGAGTGGCATGCCCAATTGCCGACACAGTGCTGAACTCGCCAAGGCGGTCGTGGCGCCGGGGTTTCGTGGACAAGGTTTACCGAAACATGCCTTGCGAGCCTTGATCTGTCGAGCCAGGGAGTTGGGCATCGAGCAGTTTGTTCTGGATGTGCGCGAGGGGTCTCGGGCACATCGGTTATGGACTCGATATGGTTTTCAGACTTGGGGAATTCTTCCGGACTATGCCCGCGTGGCAGGACAGGTTTTCGCGGGTCACTACATGTCGCAATCCATAGAAGTGCTGGCCCAACGCCTGGGAATTTAGGAATTCTTCAAAAGGATCTTGTAAATGTTGAGTAAGTCAGAATTTAAAAATGAGCTTGAAAGTACATTGCATGGCCATCTTACATTGGCTCATCCTATCTTTATTGAATTGCTCAATACGCAGCAACCTAATAAGGAGTTGCTGAAACAGGTGGCCTTGCAAGGTTATCAATTGACCAAGCATTTCCTGCATTATGTGGAGCACCTTTTTTTCTATTGTCCAGTTCCTAAATTCAAGAGGGCTTTGCTGGTTAATGTGTATGAAGAAGAGACGGGTCGCCTTTCCCAGACAGACAACCATGTCGTTTTGATGCAGAACTTTATTCGTGCCCTGGGAATTAGTGATGAAGAGCGCGACGCCGCTACCCCTTTGCCCGCCACACAAGAACTGATTGATTATCGACTGAAAGCGGTCGAGGATCCGCAGCGCTACCACGTGGGCGCGGCGGCGGTCATGATCGCCAGCGAAGGCCAGAACCTGGAGACCAAGGCAGGTGAGGCCCGCCACACCTTGCTGGGAGAAGTTTACGGCTTGCAGGAAAAAGATCTTTTGTTCTTTTCCGTGCACCAGGAAGAGGATGTGGGGCATGTCATGCAGGGGCTGAACTTGGTGACCGAGCTCTGTAACACTGAAAAGTTGCAGAAAGAGGCGCTGGAGGCCGTGGACCATACCTGCACCTTGTTCTGGAACATGTATGACAACTTGCATCGAGAGTACTGCCAGCCAAGCCCCGTTCGTCTGAGTTGATTCGGTGCGCCATTGAAAATATGAGGTGGATGTTGCTTCATGCAAAACAAGAATGTTGTCCGCTCTCTGGTCGGGCTGGGATTTCTGGCCATGTTTCTCTCGAGCGCGTTCAAAGGGGTTTTCCAGGTTTATTTCAATGACCTGGCTCTGTCTTTTGAGCGCGGCCGATCAGATTTCGGTTTTGTGGGCGGGGTGTTCCTTTTGGTATCCGGGCTGGCATCGCCGATGGTCGGTGCCTTGTCGGATCGCTTTGGGCCCATCTGGACCGTCTTGATCGGCAGTGTGCTTGGAGGGGGAGCATTCCTTTTGCTTGGCCTTCTACCTCATCAGTACTGGCTTTTTGTCATTTTGTATGGACTTTTGGCGGCGTTTTCTCTGGCGGCGATGACGTTTGTGCCCATGGGCATATTGGTTGACCGGTTGTTCGACCAGAAAAATAAAAGCTTCGCTTATGCCTTGATCACTAATGGCACGGCAATTGGATTCATTGTCCTTTCCCCATTCTGGTTGTGGTTGCAAGCCCATTTCGAATGGCAGCAGGTCTTTTTTGTTGTTGGTCTGCTGTTCCTGGGGCCTTTGGCCTTGCTGTTCTGGCTGGGGGCACGAGTGCCTTTGCCTGCGAAAGAGTCTGTCGGACATATTCAGGAGAAACGCGTTGGCACTTGGCCTGTCGTGTTGCGCGATCCTGGCTTTTACGTGCTTGCCTTTGGTTTCTTCGGCTGTGGGGCGTCGATGGCGTTCATTGACGTTCATCTGGTGCCTTTATGGCGCGATGCCGGGGTCAGCCGCGCAAGCATGGGGATGAGTTTGAGCCTGTTTGGCGTGCTGGAAATGATTAGCGGTTTAGTGGCTGGCTGGTTGGCGCTGCGCTTCTCCCAGTATCGGCTGCTGGCGGCATTCTACGTACTACGCTGTCTGGCCATGAGCTTGTTATTGGCTCCCTCCGGGATAGTGACGACCTATGTATTTGCGGCTGTATTTGGGGCCAGTTATCTCGGAACAGTCATATTGACCTCAGCGATCTGTCTGGATCGCTATGGAGGCGCCGTCAAGGGACAGGTATTTGGCATGCTTTTTCTGGTTCATCAGATCGGCGCTTTTGGGTCTGCTCAATTAGGTGCTTACGGCTATGACCGTTTGGGTAGCTATCAGGCCACAGTCATGGTCCTGGCCATGCTGACCGCGATTGCCGGTATTTCTTCACTCTTTCTGTCGTCTGTTGCGTTTCGACGGACTCAATCTGAATTCAACTGAGATCTCCATGATGTTCAATGACCAAGGTGCTACTCAAATGCTCAGGATTGGACAGGGTATCGATGTCTCTGACAGCTTTTGCGAGCCGCTTGCACTGACCTCTGCCTATTGCTTCAGTTCAGCCAGTGAGGCAGCCGCTCGTTTTGGCGGGACGGAGCCGGGCAATGTCTATAGTCGATTTACCAATCCAACAGTCAAGACTTTCGAGCAGCGGGTTGCTTTCCTGGAGGAGGCTGAAGCGGCGGTAGCGTTTGCATCCGGCATGGCCGCATTGTCAGCGGTGGTGATGGCGTTTGCCGCGAGTGGTCGCAATATTGTGTGCGCACGTGATGTGTTTGGCACGACTCTGACGATGTTGCGTCAGCATTTTTCCCCTTATGGAGTGGAGGTGCGCGTCGTTGGCATGTTGGATTACGACGCTTGGGAAAAGGCGATCGATAGTGCTACATGCTTGGTTATTGTTGAAACTCCAGCAAATCCGATGCAGCAGGTTGCCGATATTGCCCGGCTGTCGCGCATGGCCCATGCCCATGGGGCATTGCTCCTGGTAGACAGCACCATGCTGACCCCAGTTTTGCAGCGACCATTGAGGCACGGCGCGGATCTGGTATTGCACTCTGCCGGTAAATATATGGATGGCCAAGGGCGGTGCATAGCCGGTGTAGTCGGTGGGGCCGAGGCATTGATGCAGCCACTGCGGGCGGTGTTGCGTTCGCAAGGAGCCTGCCTGAGCCCTATGAATGCCTGGTTACTGCTCAAGAGTCTTGAGACGCTTGAGTTACGTATGCAGCGCATCAGTGCCAGCGCACTGTCGATAGCGCGTTGGCTGGATAAGCATCCGAATGTCGGTTCGGTGTTTTACTCGGGCCTGGAGTCGCATCCCTGCCATGAAATCGCTTGCGCGCAGCAGGCCGGCTTTGGAGGGGTGGTCAGCTTTGAAGTGGGCACGAGCCAAAAAGAGGCTTGGGCTTTCATGGATGCTTTGCAGCTGATTTCAATTGCCACCAATATTGGAGATACACGCAGCATGGTCACGCACCCGGCATCAACGACACATGGACGCTGGTCGCCGGAGGATCGCATGCACTGCGGGATTGGGGACAATCTCGTGCGCTTGTCTGTGGGCTTGGAGTCACTTGCCGACTTGCAGCAGGATATTGATCTGGCACTCCAGATTGCCCTTGCTCAGAAGGATCAGAGTGTGCGGGGCTACTCCTTGCTTGAGACGCTGGAATGAGGGGGACAGATGTTTTTGACGTTGTTGTTTTCTGTCGTACTGACTTTCCATGCGCTGGTGCTGTCAGATAGCGGGCGACGCTCCAGGCAATGGTTTCGGTATCTTGTTATCAGCTTGATGGCTCTGTTGCTGAGCTTGCCGATTGATTTTGCCACCCTGAGCGACCGCCGGATTGACGGCCTCGCCTTTGGTGGCTTATGCGGTTGATGGCTGAGGGGGCCTGGTACCGGATAAGCCCATTGGTTTCAGCTTGTCCGGTACCAATTCCACTGGGACATCAGACCAGGCAGGATTAAGGCAGCAGGCTCAGGCGGTCGACTTCAAATTCGGTTTTGCGCAGGCCTTTGTCGAACTCGCCCGTCAGCTCCACTTTCTGTTCGGCGCTGATGGTTTGACCAGCCGGAAAGTCCTTGTTGTCGATCTCTACCGTGATACGGCCGGTGGCATCTTCAAAAATATAGCGCTCATCACCTTCAAACGACACCAGACGGCCTTGCAAACGCGCGATTTGATCGTCGCGGCCGGTTTCCAGGAACTGCTTGACGGTCATGAGCGGCACATTGTTAGGGCCAGAGTAGGAGCCGGCAGCCGTGGCGGCTTGAGGTGCATTGCTTGGGCCTGTGTAGTTGGCTGGTTGCGCGAGGGCAGCGGTGGCGCTCAGAGCAAGTACGGCGGCAAGAGTGGGTAAAGTGAATCGCATGATTGGGTTTCCTGTATCGGGTTATCGGGTCAATGTTCCGCCGATTGCGGAATGGTTTTATTAGACCCCCCGAACCTGAAGGCAATCTTAAGATACTTAATTGGGTGGGAAATCCAGCACGACACTCAGACCCTGGCCGTCCAGCCCCTCTTCAAAGGACAGCGTGGCCTCGTGCAAGGCCGCGATGCGGGCCACGATGGACAAACCCAGTCCGTTGCCTGTTTGGCCGGTTCCCAATACGCGAAAGAAGCGTTCTCCCAGTCTGGGCCGTTGTTCGGGGGGGACGCCAGGCCCATTGTCTCGGACCGCAAGGCGTACACCGCCATCGTGTCTGCGTGTTGTTTCGACCCGTACTCGGATGCCTGCGCCGCCGTAGCGAATGGCATTGCCAATCAGGTTACGTAAAGCGCTGTTTAACAGCACTGGCGCCGCCTGTATGCTTGTGACGGCCAGGGCTCTTTCCATGTTGATGGATGCCGAAGGCAGTGATGGAACCAGACTGTCCAGGACCTGATTCAGGTCTACGGTTTCACGCTTCAAGGGTTCGGCCTGCGGCTCCAGTCGCGTCAGGGCGAGCAGGCTTTCTACCAGGGCGGTACAACGGTCCAGGTCTGCGCGTAATTGCTGCAGATGGGCGTCAGGCAGTTGCAGCTCGCGCTCAATTAGTTGAACGCGCATGCGCAGCCCGGCCAAGGGCGTACGCAGTTCGTGTGCGGCATCGGACGTAAAGCGCCGTTCACTTTCCAGTGCGGAAGACAAGCGTGCCATGAGCGCATTCAATGCATCCAGCATGGGTTGCAGCTCGCGTGGGGGATTTCCGCCTTCTACAGGAGTGAGGTCATCAGACGATTTGGAATTGATGCGTTTAGCCGTGTCCTCCAAAGGACGCATCAGGCGTCGGATCAGGAACCAGCTGGACAGACCCAGCAGCGCCAGTAGCCCCACTGCGGGCCACACCAGGTTCTCGGCCATGTCTTCAAGCAGCTCCAGGCGTTCTTCCATAGGCTGGCCAACCTGGGCTGTGACCCCTCCGGCTCCGGGGCGCACGTAAACCCGCCAGAGTTCGTCATCAACCCAGACAGTGGTGATTTGCTTGCGTTTCGCCTGGGGGATAAAAGCCGTTTTGGGAGTGTCGTCGCCGCGTAGCAGTACCCGGCCATCTGCGGCCACGAGCTGGTAATACATGCGCAGCTTGAGAGCCGCGTCACGGTTCAGTCGTGTGTCTGTTGTATTGGCAGAAGCCTGCGCCTCTTGCGGGTCCAGCATCAGTACCAGACGTGCCCCTTCTTCAAGGGCATCATCAAGCACATCGCCGGTTGCGTGCCAGGCCACTCCGACTACGATGGCCAGGCTGACCAGCCACAGCCCAATACTGGTGCCCATGACGGTAAGCAGCAGACGATGTCGTAAGGACCAGCCTTTCGGGCGTGACACCGGGGACTTGGCGGTAAAGCGGATACGCGTTAGTTTCTGGAGCAGGTTTTTCATGCGGGTGCCAGAACGTAGCCTTGATTACGTACGGTGACGATGAAGTCACTGCCCAATTTCTTGCGCAGATTGTAGATGTGTACTTCGATAGCGTTGCTTTCCACTTCTTCGCTCCAGCCATAAAGGGCTTCTTCAAGCTGGGCACGACTCAGAATATGGGTGGGATGATGCATCAAGGCTTGCAGAACAGCGAATTCGCGTGCAGTTACGGCCACAGGCTTGTCGTTCAAGGTGACGCGCTTGGCTGTCGGGTCAATGGCGACGGGACCGTGACGCCATTGGGGAGAGGCTTGGGCGGCACTGCGGCGCAAGGCTGCACGTACGCGCGCGGACAGCTCCTCAAGATCAAACGGTTTGACCAGATAGTCGTCCGCGCCCAGATCCAGACCCTGTACCCGGTCAGCCAAGGTATCGCGCGCAGTGATCACAATGACGGGCACTTGTGCGTGAGATCCGCTGGCTCCTCGCAGACTGCGTAAAACCGCATCGCCATCCACACCGGGCAAGCCCCGATCCAGCAAGATGCACTGATAGGTATGAGTGGCCAGGGCTGTGGCAACTTGATCGCCACGTTGCAACCAGTCCACAGCGTAGCCGTCCAGATGCAGCCAGGACTGCAAGGAACTGCCCAGCGAAGGATCATCTTCGATTAAGAGAATACGCATGTGCAAAGCCTGGCAGGGAAAGATGAAGGGAAACTGATGTAGCTGCGGGGTATGAGGTAAAGCAGGGGCAAGCCCCTACCTTGTTTGTATAGCGACTGTGTGTTTTTGAAAAGTGCAGCGAGGTGTTTTCCGTTCTGATTGGCGCGCTAGATGCTGCGCTGTTGTACCCGTGCAGACAGCTCCTGCGCCGTCTCCTTGCGCTCGCTATATCGATCCACCAGATACTGCGCACAGTCACGCGTCAGCAAGGTGAACTTCATCAGTTCCTCCATCACATCCACCACGCGCTCGTAGTAGGACGAAGGTTCCATGCGGCCTTCTTCGTCAAATTCCAGAAAGGCTTTGGCAACCGAAGACTGGTTGGGGATAGTGATCAGGCGCATCCAGCGGCCCAGAACCCGCATCTGGTTCAAGGCGTTAAAGGATTGCGAGCCGCCTGACACTTGCATCACGGCCAGTGTTTTGCCTTGTGTTGGGCGTACAGCACCGATGCTTAACGGTATCCAGTCAATTTGTGCTTTCAGAACGCTGCTCATGGCACCGTGGCGCTCGGGCGATGTCCAGACCATGCCTTCGGCCCACTGCACGAGTTGGCGCAACTCCTGCACTTTCGGGTGGTCTTCTGCTGCACCGTCGGGCAAGGGCAGGCCTTGCGGGTCGAAAATTCTGGTTTCTGCACCCATTGCTTCCAGCAGCCGTGCTGCTTCTTGTGTCAGAAAGCGGCTGTAGGAGCGTTCTCTCAGGGAACCATATAAAAGCAGAATTCGAGGTGGGTGTGTGGCGCGTGCTTGAGGCAGCAGTTCTGCCATATCTGGAGTGTTAAATGCGTGCTCGTCCAGATTGGGTAAATCAGGCTTGCTCAATTCTTTGTCCTTTTTCATCAATAACGGCTTGGCCGTCTTCTTTCCGGAAGGCACCTTGTTGTGCTTGGGGAAGTATCTCCAGCACCTGTTCCGAGGGACGACACAAGCGCGTTCCCAATGGGGTGACAACAATAGGGCGGTTGATCAGAATCGGGTGTTGCAACATGAAATCAATCAGCTGTTCATCGCTCCATTTCGGGTCGCCGAGCCCGAGTTCTTCATAGGGCGTACCTTTTTGTCGCAAGACTTCACGCACGCTCAGTCCACAGTTTGCGATCAACTTAGTCAGCGTGCTGCGGTCCGGCGGTGTTTGCAGATACTCGATGATGGTGGGTTCTTGTCCGCTATTGCGGATCAGGCCCAAGGTGTTGCGCGAAGTGCCGCAGGCGGGGTTGTGATAGATGATGATGTCTGTCATGGCGCGATCTTGATATCAGGGTTTAGTGGGCGATACCCAGTCGCAGCGCCAAGGCTGCCAGGGTGATCAGCAAGACGGGTGTGGTCAGGATGGCTCCTACTTTGAAGTAGTAGCCCCAGCTGATTTTTGTGCCTTTCTGGGCCAGGACATGCAGCCACAGCAAGGTGGCCAGACTGCCTATAGGTGTGAATTTCGGGCCCAGATCGCTGCCAATGACGTTGGCGTAAATCATGGCTTCCTTGACGACGCCCTCGGCGCTGGAAGCGTCAATGGACAGGGCGGTGACAAGGACCGTGGGCATATTGTTCATCACCGAGGACAGCAGCGCAGACAGGACGCCGGTACCCATGGCCGCCCACACGCCAGCTTGGGCGAACTGATCCAGCAATAAACCCAGGTAATCGGTTAGCCCGGCATTGCGCAGGCCGTAAACCACCAGATACATGCCCAGCGAGAACACGACGATTTGCCAGGGGGCGCCACGCAGCACTTTTCGTGTGCTGATGACTGTGCCACGGGCGGCAACCGCCAGCAAAATGATGGCGCCTGCTGCGGCAACCGCACTGACAGGGACACCCAGGGGTTCCAGTGCAAAAAAGCCTGTCAGCAATAACGCCAGCACCATCCAGCCAGCCTTGAAACTGGCCATGTCCTTGATAGCTTCAGCAGGCGCTCTTAATTGTTCAAGGCGATAGTGGGCGGGAATGTCGCGACGGAAGTACAGCATCAGAACGACCAGGCTGGCCAGTGCAGACACGATGTTGACGGGTGCCATGATGGCGGCGTAGTCCGTGAAGCCCAGTTTGAAGTAGTCGGCAGAGACGATGTTCACCAAATTGGAGACGACCAGCGGCAAGCTGGCTGTGTCCGCAATAAAACCGGCTGCCATGACAAAAGCCAGAGTTGCTGCCGGTGAAAAGCCCAAGGCCAGCAACATGGCCATGACAATCGGCGTCAGAATCAATGCGGCCCCGTCATTGGCAAACAGGGCAGAGACTGCTGCGCCCAGAATCACGATAAAGGCAAAGAGCTTGCGCCCGTTGCCGGCTCCCCAACGGGCGACATGCAGGGCGGCCCATTCAAAAAAACCTGCCTCGTCCAATATCAGGCTGATGATGATAATGGCGACAAATGTGGCGGTGGCGTTCCAGACGATATTCCAGACCAGGGCCAGGTCAGTCCATTGCACGACGCCAGACAGCAAGGCAGCAACTGCGCCTAAAGAGGCACTCCAACCAATGCCCAAACCTTTGGGCTGCCAGATCACCAGGGTTAAGGTAGCGATGAAAATGAGTACAGCAAGAAGCATGACGGAGTGCTCTGATCAGGGGGTAGCCAGCAAGGCAGTTAAGTTCCGAATAGTTTTTGCAGGACGTGGATATCAAGTGTCCGGCGCTCTAGCAGTTCTGACACAGGTCTTGCGTTGGGAGGCAGGTTTGACCCTGACAGCAATTCTCGGTCAGATAAGTAAGCAGATTGTTCATGGCGGGAAAGGTGGCGCTGTAGAGCAGATTGCGACCTTGCCGCTCGGCGTGGATCAGCCCGGCATTGCTAAGCTCCTTTAAATGAAAGGACAGGGCGTTGGGCGCAATGCCTAGCTGCTCGGCCAGAGAGCCGGGTGTCAGTCCGGTGGGCCCGGCAACAACCAGTGCGCGGAAAACCCGTAGGCGGGCTTCGTGGGCCAGAGCGGCCAGGGAGCGGATAACTTGAGATTCTTCCATGGAGTAATAATACAACAATTCAAGAATTGTTGAATTAATTATTGCTTTCCAATCGCAGTACTTTTGCGGACTGCTTATCTATTTGAAAGACAAAGTCACGATGATGTTCTGGTATAGCGCGTATGGCCCATTTTGCTGTTTGCCGCCAGCGCTGGGCTTAAGCCGCCAACTGCTCACTTAACCAGTCGGCAAATACTTCCGCACGCGGGTTTTGATCCAGAGCCTGGGGAGAGAGCAGGTAGTACGCCGAGCCGTCCGCAATGAATCCTTGCGGGGCAATGAGCTGCCCGCTTTGCAGTTCATCTTGCACCATCAGGCGCGACACAATACTCATGCCTTGTCCGGACAAGGCGGCCTGGATACATAAATAAAAATGCTCTAGTTCCAGCTTGTTGGCAGAGCGTATGACTTGGCCGCTAAGTCGCGCCCAGGTGGCCCAAGCTTGCGGACGGGAGCTGCTTTGTATCAGCACCTGTTTGGCCGTGTCCTGGGTGTGGGGATAGTGAGGCTGGCAGACCGGCCCTATCATTTCTTCGCACAATTTCAGGCCGCAGACCGAGTCTGCCCAATGAAAGTCGTCACGGCGTATGGCCAGATCCACTCCCATTTGAGCAAAGTTCACTGGCCCCCCGGCTGTAATCAGATGCACGGTGATATTAGGGTGCAGAGTGTGAAAATCCCCCAGTCGGGGTATCAACCATTTCATTGCAATGGTGGGCTCGCAGGAAACGACCAGCGCATGTTCACGCTGTGTCTGCTGCAACTGATACACCACGTCTTCCAAGCGCTCGAACATGGGCGCGGTCACATGCAAAAGCTGGCGGCCTGCCTGTGTCAGAAATACAGCTCGATTGCGCCGTTCAAACAGTTCTACCCCCAAAGATTCTTCCAGCGCCCGAATCTGGCGACTGACCGCGCCGTGAGTGACATGCAGCAGCTGGGCTGCCTGCACAAAGCTGCCTGCCTTGGCGGCCGTGTCGAAGTAGCGGAAGGCCGTGAGATTGGGGATTTGCATGGTCGATGAAAACTCACAGAAATAGCGCAGGAATTATCGTTTTTAAATTAGCACAGGATTATCAATAATGAAATCCTGAGAGCAAATATTCAAACAAGAAAACGATAGAAGTTTTGGAGGGTTTTTCTTGGGTTTTGAAAATCTGGATTGATCCCGCTGAGAATAGCAAAAACTATATAAATTGGATGAATACATAGCTCACCAGGAAGGGTTTTCACATTCTGACTGGAGCGGTCTTTGCAGACTGGTAGATCGTCCGCGAAGGAACGATCTCATTCCTAGAGTGTAGGACTGGCTCTGCGGTTTGGCTGCCTTTGACCTAGCTTGTCACACCGATTTCATCAAACTTAGGCTTGTTAAAAATGCATGAACTGTTGGCCGTTGCCACTATCACTATCCTGGCCGTGATCAGCCCAGGCCCCGACTTTGCCATGGTCACTCGTAATGGCTATTCCTTTGGCCGCAAGATTGGCCTGATTTCGGCTCTGGGTATTGCTGCCGGGGTGCAGGTGCACGTGGTCTACACGGTGCTGGGCGTTGCAATTCTGATTACTCAGTCTCCCACCTTGTTTCTGGTGATGAAAGTGGTGGGAGCAGCGTACTTGATGTACCTGGGCTATCAGTCTTTCCGTAATCGCACTGTTTTGAATACGGACGGCGAGGCGGGAAATATGCCCAGCGCCTGGCAAGCTTTTGGCATGGGGTTTTTGACCAATGCCTTGAATCCAAAAACCATGTTGTTTGTGGTGGCCACCTTTACGCAGCTGGTGCAGCCGGATGCATCGTTCTGGCTGAATTTCGCTTATGGATTTTTCATGTCTTTTGCCCATTGGGTCTGGTTCAGCATTGTGGCGCTGGTGTTCTCAAACAAGCGCTTGCGGGCAGCCATGCTGGCCCGGCAAAGATTGCTGGACAGGGTGATAGGCGTGGCCTTGTTCAGCTTGGGCGCTTCGCTGCTATTTGCCAACTCGGTGTCTTAGGGCGGCCATGCGGGAGCAGGTGCTGTGCACAGGCGATTTGTACTGCCTGATTATTGAAGTGATTAATAAATTGGCTCGAATTAAATTAAGAATTTAATTGAGTATTTTATTTTTAATTTGGTTTTGAATTATATTTGTATGGCTATTAATAATAAAAATATAAAAGTATGGAAAAAAATATGAATTAAATTCTTTAAAAGAATATCTGTTATCTTCTGTCATTTATTGACGGCGCTCTGGGTATGGTTGTTACGTTGCCGTTTCAGGTTTCGCACACTACTTGTAGAGAGGGAGACAAGAATGACTTGCCATCATATAAACGCAAAAGCGCTGGCTGCGTCTGGCCTGGCTTTATTCGCAGCGGTTCAGAGCAGTGTTATGGCTCAAAGCCCGGAGCCCCGGCTGGATACCAGCCAGCTGTATGCAGACGTGCATTTCCACGCTTCTAATTACGCCATGCAAGGTATTTCCTTAAAGGAATATGCAGAGCGCTATATGAGCGCCAATCGCCAGCAAATTGTGCGCTCCACCATCATGCCGATTCCTTTGCAGCAACGCTGGGACGGGTTTGAACAGTACCAGGCACAGTCTGGCGATCAGATGTATGGCCCGAACTACTACATAGGCCCCAAAGCAGACTTGTATTACTACTCTTTTGTGGATGCCATGTTTGCGCGCGAGTACGAACGCTTGCCGCCCCAGTATCAGGAAAAGCTGGATGTCATGATTACGGCCTTCAATCCCATGGACGTATATGCCTCGCAACATATCAAGCGTGCGGTGCTCAGTTTTCCAGGCGTGTTTGCCGGGGTGGGAGAGTTCACCATTCACAAGGAGCTGGTGTCCAGCAAGCTGGCTGGTGAAACGGTAGAACAAACCAAGGCCCCCTCTGTGCCGCTACCGCCTGATGCGGGCGATGGCAGCAAGGTATCGCTGTATTCCGAGTCGCTGGAGTATTTGTTCAAGACCATTGAAGAGATTGGTCTGGTCGCGATCTTGCACAACGATATGTACCGGGTAGAGGTCAATTACCAGGGTGAGCTGGAGCATTCCTATCCCGATCAGGACTATGTGGACGGCTTGAAGCACGTGTGTGGACATGCGCCCAAAGCCAAGGTGGTGTGGGCGCATACGGGCCTGGGGCGTTTTGTGAAACCCACCAGCGACCACATTATGCGCGTGAAAAAAGTGCTGGATGCCTGCCCCAGCTGGTCTACCGATATTTCCTGGGATCTGGTGCAGGACTATATGTTGAATCCCGAGCTGGGCATGCCCAGTCGCCAGGATTGGCTGAATTTCTTCAATGAATACCAGAACCGGATTCTGTGGGGTTCAGATGTGGTGATCTTTACGCGTAATCGCTTTGAGTCGGCCCCTCCCACTTCAGTGACACCGGGCGGTTTGATGGAACCGGCTCAGTACCATGCGGACTTGTCCAAGATGAGGGAGTTTCTGGACGAGTTGCCAGTGGCCATAGGCAACAAGATTCGCTATGAAAACTATCTGGGTCTGTTCAATCGTGCCAAGTTCTCTGTGCGGGCCTGGGAGCGCGAGAATGCGGATCTCAATATCTGGGATATTCCTACGCCCGTGCGTCCTTGAAGGAGGCATGCTGTTGATATGGGCGATCAGCCATAGATACTGGACTTGATTCTGGCCCTTTCAAAGCCAATGGCAAAGGCAAAAAACAGCCCCCCGACAGTTGGATAACTGTCGGGGGGCTGTTTGCGATTGCGCGTCAAGAAAGCCGAGCCTGGCTTCTTGATTCTGCTTTCAGGCATCTGGCTGGATGCAGCCTGGTTAACCGGCCTTGTTCTGCGCAGCCAGCTTGTCCAGATCCTCCTGAATCAGCTTGCGAATAGCGGTTTTCAAGAGCTTGCCGGTTGCTGTGTGCGGCAGTTCATCGACCACGATCAGTTCGTCAGGAATACTCCATTTGGAGACTTGTTCTGTAAACAGATCAATCATGTCCTGCTTGGTGAAGGTGGCGTCGTCCTGTAGCTGCACCACCAGAACCGGACGTTCGCCCCAGCGCTCGTCGGGCTTGGCTACGACAGCCGCTTCCTTGATCGCCGGGTGAGCCTGGGCAATGTTTTCCAGCTCGATGGAGCTGATCCATTCGCCACCGGATTTCACCACATCCTTGGTTCGGTCCACGATCTGGATAAAGCCATCCTGATCAATGGTCACCACGTCGCCCGTATTGAACCAGCCATCTTCTGTATGGGCAGAGGTGTCATTGCTATTGAAGTAAGAAGCCGCAATCCAGGGGCCGCGCACCATCATGGCACCAAACATCTTGCCGTCGCGGGCAATGGGTTGACCATCGTCGCCATCTACCCGGAACTCGACCCCGAAGAGCGGACGACCTTGCTTGGCCAGCAGCTTGAGTTTCTCGTTCTCCGGCAAGGACTCGTGCTTGGGCAGCAGGGCAGCCGCCAGACCGACCGGGCTGGTTTCCGTCATGCCCCAGGCGTGGCGTACCTTGACACCCAGCTTCTGGAAGCGGGTAATCATGACCGGAGGCGCAGACGAGCCGCCAATCACCAGGCGTTGCAGGCTGCTGAAGGTTTTGCCATTGGCTTGCATCCAGTCGAGCAGGCCTAGCCAGACGGTAGGCACACCGGCTGTCATGGTGACCCCTTCGTTTTCAAACAAGGTATGCAGGCTGGCGCCGTCCAGTTTCGGACCGGGCAAGACCAGTTTGGCGCCCACCATCAAGGCCGCATAGGGCAGGCCCCAGGCATTGACGTGGAACATGGGCACGATGGGGGTAATGGTGTCAGAAGCAGACAGACACAGGGCATCGGGCATGCTCAAGGCAAAGGCATGCAAGATCGTGGAGCGATGGCTGTAGAGCACGCCTTTGGGCTTGCCCGTGGTGCCGGAGGTGTAGCACAGGCCGCAGGCCGTGTTCTCATCAAACACCGGCCAGTCGAAATGATCGGATTCAGACGCAATCAGGGTTTCATAGCACTGCAGGTTGGGCAGCAGGTCCGACTTGGGCATGTGCGCTTCGTCCGTCATGATGACCACGGCTTTCAGCTTGGACAGCTGATCGGCCAAGGACTCCAGAATCGGCATGAAGTTCAGGTCGGCAAACAGCACGCTATCGTCTGCGTGTTCAATGATGTAGCCAATTTGATCCTGAAACAGACGCGGGTTGATGGTGTGGCACACCAGGCCCGAGCCCGATACGCCGTAATACAGCTCCAGGTGACGATAGCCGTTCCAGGCCAGGGTGCCGACGCGGTCGCCATGTTGCAGACCCATTTTTTTCAGCGCATTGGCCAGTTGCTGGCTGCGCTTGGACAGATCGGTATAAGTGTACCGGTGAATGTGGCCTTCAACGGTTTGGGAGACGACCTCTCGGTCTGCGTGATAGTTCGCTGCGTGACGCAGTATGGATGATACTAGCAGTGGGGTATTCATCATCATGCCAAGCATGGTCTTCGTCCTCCCTGGGAGTAAATCAAACAGAACTGACGGGCCTTGAAACTGTGAGTCTACGCGCAGAAAATGGACGAAACACATCACTGACTGTCATGGCCTACGTTTGCACAGTAGCCTGAAACTCACAAATACGTCTATGTAGTCGTTTGTATTTGCTTGCGTAATGCCAAAGCTTCTGTGAAAAATTGGGCAATCATGCGGCTGTCCCGGCGCTCGGCCAGGCAATATAAATACGTGTCGGTGCGCACGGGGTCTCCCTGAATACGAACGGCTTTGAAACGGTGGTCCGGAATGAATTCGGCCTCGGATACCGTACCGACGCCCAGCCCTCGGGCGACGGCTTCCCGCAAGGCCTCCCGACTACCAATTTCCATGACGGCGCGGGGCCGGATATGCTCCTTTTCCAGTGCTGCTTCCAGACAGGCCCGTGTGGTAGAGCCCGATTCCCGCTGCAATAACGGCGCATCCTGCAAGGCGGACAGAGGCACGCTGTCGTGCCGGGCCAAAGGGTGCGACAAGGGGGCGAACAGAATGACAGCATGGCTGGCGTAGTGCTCGGTGTGAAAAGCCGGGTCCTCGCAGGCTCCGGCCAGCACGGCAATATCGGTGGCATAGTCGGCCAGGTCGGCCAGCACCTCGGCCGAGTTCCCCATATGAATGGAGATATCCACCCCTGGAAACAGCTTGTGGTAGGCCTCTACCATTTCGATCACATGAAAAGGCCCCACGGCCCCAATGCGCAAGCGCCCCACGTGCAGCTTGCCACTGTCATGCAGGAGGTTGAAGGCATCTATTTCCAGAGCCCCCAGTTGCTGTGCCACGGGCAGCAGGGCCAGCCCGACCTGGGTTAGCTGAATCCCGCGCCCCCGGCGATGAAAAAGCTCGACATCGTGTTGTTGTTCCAGGCCCTGAATCTGTTTGGTAACGGTGGGTTGGGCCAGTCCCAGGGCGCGAGCCCCGGCGCTGAAGCTGCCGTGGCGGGCAACAGCCAGAAAGGCACGTAGGCGTGCGGCGGACATATAGACTCCATCTATAGATAACTGATGTTTTCAATCCTAAATCGATAACATGAAGGCAATGTGACCTTCCTAAGATGTCGGCATTCCTCCTACAAACCCTAAGGACGACTGCCGTGAACAAGAACGTATTTCAGACTGCCCGCCGCTCTTTCATCGCGGCAACGGCCGCTACAGCTGTTTTTTCGGTGTTCGGTACAGCGGCTCAGGCCGCACAGGACACGCTGACCATTGGCTTGATCCCTGCCGAGGATTCCCAAGCCATGATCGAATCCAGCAAGCAGGTGATTGAACAGCTGGAGCGCGAGTCGGGCATGAAGGTCGAGCCCTTTGTCGCCACGGACTACAACGGCATCATCGAAGCCCTGCGTGCCAAGAAGCTGGACGTGGCTTATCTGGGCCCATTCTCTTATGTGCTGGCCAATTCGGTGGCCGATGTAGAAGCTTTTGCCGTGGCTGTGACCAAGAAGACGGGCAAAAGCGCTTACAAGAGCTTGATCGTGGTGCGCGCAGACAGTGGCATTGAAAATGTGGAGCAGTTGAAAGATCGCACCTTTGCCTTTGTTGACCCCAGTTCCGCCTCCGGCCACCTGTTCCCTAAAGCGGGCCTGGAGAACGACGGTTACAAGCCCGAGGTGCTGTTTTCCCGTGTGGTGTTCTCCGGTTCGCACGATGCCAGTCTGCTGGCCGTGGCCAACAAGAAAGTTGATGCTGCCGCTGTTGCTGACCGTATTTATACCAGCGCCATTGCCAAGGGTCAGTTGGCCGAAGGCGATTTGAAGGTTGTCTGGTCGTCCAGCGATATTCCCGAGTCGCCCATGGTCTGGCGCAAGGATCTGGACCCAAGCGTGAAAGAGAAAGTCGCCAAGGCTCTGGCCAATATTAAAAATGTTCCTTGGGGCGATCAAGGCATGCTCAATGGCTTCCAGCCTACCACTGACGCGGCTTACAACGTAGTGCGCGATACTGCCAAGGTGCTGGATCTGGATCTGCGGAGCATGAAATGATCCGTGTGCGTGGCCTGAACAAGTGCTACGGCAGCAATAAGGTGCTGTGTGGTGTGGACATGGATGCAGAGGCTGGCGAGTTCCTGGTGGTACTAGGCCAGTCCGGGGCGGGCAAGTCCACCCTGCTGCGCTGCATGAACCGGCTGGCCCAAGCGGATACGGGCGAGTTGTCCGTGGCCGGCATTGACGCCATGTCCGCCCAGGATACGCGAGCTTTGCGGCGCCAGGTTGCCATGATTTTCCAGCATCACGATGTGGTGCCGCGCTTGTCGGTGCTGCGCAATGTGTTGACTGGGCGCCTGGGAGCGGTGCCCGTGTGGAGTTCCATTTTGCAACTGTTCAGCCGGGCAGATATCGCTCTGGCCCAGGACTGTCTGCAACGGGTCGGGCTGGCTCACAAGGCCCAGGCCCGTACCGACTCCCTGTCCGGTGGTCAGCGTCAACGGGTGGGCATTGCCCGTGCGCTGGCTCAGCGCCCGCGCATCATTCTGGCCGACGAGCCGGTTGCCAGTCTGGACCCTAAAACGGCCCGTCTGGTGATGCGTTATCTGCACGATGCCAGCCGGGAACTGGGCATTACCGTGGTCTGCAACCTGCACCAGGTTGATTACGCACGCGAATTTGCGGATCGCATTGTGGGTCTGGCTCATGGCCGTGTGGTGTATGACGGTGCCCCGGAGCAGATGACTGAGGATGATCTGGCACGCATTTACCCCGGCCCCGAGCCTGGGCACAGCGGTGTGTCGGGCAGTACGGGTGATGCCGCTTCTTTTCTGGCCGAACCGCTAAGCATTGTTACCAAGGGAGCGTGAAGATGGACAGCAAGTACTCCTGGGTCATGTCTACCCCGACCAGCGCCAAGGGCTGGATTCTGACCGCCCTGATGGTGGCCGCCATTATGGTGGGATTGCAGTGGAGCGCAGAGGGGGCGCAGTTAAGCGCCGCCGAGTTTGCTGCCGGCCTGCCACAAATTGCCGACTTTCTAAGCCGCACCTTTCCACCGGACTGGAGCATTTTGGGCAATTTGCTCGCTCCGGCCATCGAGACCATTCAGATTGCGATCTGGGGCACGGTGTTGGGCGTGATCGGCGCAGTGCCCGTGTCTTTTCTGGCTGCCCGTAACCTGAAGGTCAACCGCTACTTGTACGGTTTTACCCGCCAAAGCCTGAACATCATCCGCAGTATCAATGAGCTGATTCTGGCCCTGGTGTTTGTGGCTGCCGTGGGCCTGGGCCCTTTTCCTGGTGTGTTGGCTCTGGCCGTACATGGAGTGGGAATGCTGGGCAAGTTTTTTGCCGAAAGCATTGAGGAAATTGACCAGGGGCCATTGGATGCCCTGCGTGCTACTGGCGCGCGTCCTTTGCAGGTGATTGTGTTCGGTGTCTTGCCGCAGGTTATTACCGCCTGGATTGCCGTGATCCTGTATCGCTTCGAGGTCAACCTGCGTTCGGCCACCGTGCTGGGCATGGTGGGGGCTGGCGGCTTGGGCTTTGAACTGGTCAGCAGCCTGAAACTGTTCAAGTACCAGGAAACAGCGACCTGCATTGTGGTCATTACCGTGATGGTGGTGGTGGCCGACCTTATCTCCAACCGCCTGCGCGAAGCGATTCGCCACAACGGGCGCGATTGATTGCAGTTTTTCTTTTGAGATTGTTATGTGGCATTTTTTCAATCCAGTTCAGATCGATGCGGGGCATGGGGCTTTTGAGCGTCTGCCCGAGCATCTGGGAACCCGGCGAGCCATTCTGATTGCCTTTCCCGAAGCGCGTGAACTGGGCCAGTGCGATCGTTTGCAAGCCTTGCTGGGCGATCAACTGGTGGCGATCGAAACCGATATACAGCCCAATCCGGATGTGTCCTGGCTGGCCCCGCTGTATGAGCGCCTGTGGCGCGATCATCCCGATGTGGAGTGCATCATTGCTCTGGGTGGTGGCAGCGTGATCGATTGCGCCAAAGCCATGCTGAGCAGCACGCCTTCGGGCACGTTTTCCGAATTGCTGGACTGCCTGTCCGGCAAGACCAGCCTGAGCCAGCCTCCAGGGCGGGTGCGCAGCCTGATTGCCGTGCCCACCACGGCAGGCACCGGGAGCGAGGTTACCCCCTGGGCAACGATTTGGGACAAGGGACAGGGGCGCAAGTACTCCCTGCATCTGCCCTGGACCTGGCCTCAGGCCGCCATTATTGATCCGGGCTTGATGCGCAGCCTGCCTGCAGCGGCGACGTTGGCCAGCGGCCTGGATGCCTTGTCGCACGCCCTGGAGTCTTTGTGGAACGTCAACCGCAATCCGGTGTCGGCAAGCCTGGCGGTCTCGGCAGCGCGCCAGATCATGGGCAGCCTGCCGCTGCTGATGCAGGACTTGTCCAACCTGGAACTGCGCGGCCAACTGGCGGTTGCGGCCGTCATGGCAGGGCTGGCGTTCTCCAATACCAAGACGGCCCTGGCCCATTCTCTGTCTTACGAGCTGACTCTGGAACAAGGGCTGCCGCATGGCATCGCCTGCTCCTTCAGCTTGCCGCATGTGATGCAAATGGCACTGGGGCAGGATGCAGATCTGGACCGCTTGCTGCTGTCCATTTTTGATGCGCACAACGGCCTGCAGGCGGTGACGGCTCTGGCCCGTTTTCTGGAGGGGCTGGGTGTCAGTACAGACCCGGCCGCTTACGGTCTGGCTCCCGAGCAGTGGCAAGAACGAATTGCCCAGGCTCTGGAAGGCCCGCGAGGACGTAATTTCATTGGTGCACAGACTCTGGATGCTGTGCAGGTATAAGCCCGGCTATTGATCCGGTTTGTTTTCAAAACTGAAGGTTTTTCAATAATGACTCAGAATTTCAATGCTCTGGATACGCTTATGTCGGACAAGGTCGAGGCCGTTATTTTTGACTGGGCTGGCACGCTGGTCGATTTCAGTTCTCTGGCACCGACACAGATTTTTGTGGATGCCTTTGCCACCTTCGGGATTCAGATCAGCCTGGAGCAGGCACGTGGTCCCATGGGCTTGTCCAAGCGCGATCATATCCGTACCTTGCTGGCGACTGAATCGATTCAGGACCAATGGGTGGCCCAGTTCGAGCGTGCTTCCACGGATGCCGATATTGATGCCATCTACGAGCGTTTCATGCCCATGCAGATCGAGAAAGTAGCCGAGTACTCGGCTCCGATTGAAGGGGCGGCAGCTGTTCTGGAGCAGTTACGTGCCAAGGGCATCAAAGTGGGTTCCTGCTCGGGCTACCCTCGTCAGGTGCTTGATGTGTTGCTACCTGCTGCAGCCAGCCAGGGCCTGGCTCCCGATTGCGTTATCGCTGGTGATGAGTTGCCTGCTGGTGGTCGTCCCGGTCCTTTCATGGCCTTGGCCAATGTTCTGGCTCTGGGCGTGGGTGATGTGCGTCGTTGTATCAAAGTGGACGATACCGTGCCCGGTATCGAAGAAGGCCGCCGTGCGGGGATGTGGACGGTGGGCTTGAGCCTGTCGGGTAACGAAGTGGGCTTGTCGCTGGCCGAACTGAAGACTGCTGACCCAGCTGAAGTAAAAGCACGAGTCGAGCGAGCCAGCGAGCGTTTGAGCCAGTCCGGCGCGCACTACGTGATTGAAACCATTGCGGACTTCCCAGCCATTGTCCAGGCGATCCAGGCGCGTCTGGCACAAGGCGAAACACCCTGATTTCGTGGGGGCATTGAATCAGGCGTGAAGGGAAGGGCGGGGCTTTATGCCCCGCTTTTTTTATGCCTGGTATCAGTATGGCCGGGCGTGCTTCAGGTATTGCGCCGCCAGGCGACTAGGCACGTAGAAAGGCAATGACCGGATAACGGGCATAGGGTTGCATGCAGTAGCGGCGCTGGGGCTGGCAACTGGCCACGACGCCGACATCGCAGACGTACTTGTCCAGGTCGTCCAGGACCAGCTCGGAGTTGCCCAGTTTGACGGACAGCTTGATGCGCGGGTACACCGCGTGGAAGGACTCGATCAGTTCGGTGACGTGGTAAGGGCTGACGGCACCCAGTTTGAGGGTGCCGTAGTGCAGTTTGCCCGTGCCATCCAGCATTTGGCGCATGTCGGATTCCAGCGAGATCATGCGCCGGGCCATGGGCAGCATTTCCAGCCCGAGGGTGGACAGTTCGACACGCCGGCCCCGGCGATGAAACAGCTCGGCTCCGTATTCGCGTTCAATCATCTGTATTTGTGAACTGAGCGTGGTGTGGCTCATGTTCAGGGCCCGCGCGGCGGCGGTAAAGCCACCGTGCTGGGCCACCATGACGAAGGCCCGAATCTGGTTGAGCGTCATCGTGTTTCTCTAACTGTTTTTTCCGGGACTGGCTGCCCTATCTTGCCTGATCAGTCTGACTAGCGTGCGACACCCATGGCCGGATCACTGATCCCGTCGCGGCCATTTTCCAGACGGCCAGCAAAGCGGCGCTCGAAATGTTCGCCCATGGTGGCGGTGAAGTCATACCAGTTGGCCGAGCCTTCCAGCGACCAGCGCGCGTCAATCTGCATGCCGGGGTCCACGGTGTACACCCATGGGCCATCTTCCCGATACGCATTGGCGGTGACCGTGACGGTCGCCGCTTCGCTACCCACGTTCATGATGGTCAGAGAGACGGTGTTGGCCTTGGGCTCGTAGCAGACGCGGACTTCGGGTTTGGGGCCCTGGCGCAGGGCGTGCAGATTGCCCTTGAAATGACGGTGGTAGCCGTTGGGGCCCAGCACCCACAAGCTGTAGTCGCCGTTCTGGTCTGCGCCCACGGTCCAGGAGTCCGAAATCATCTTGTCGGCTTCTACGGTAAAGCGACGTGGGTACTCGGACAGATGCAGCTCGTCGTACACATGGAACACGGTGCCTTGGGTGCCAGTGTTGCTGAAGGTCAGCCAGACCTTGTCCTTGTCCAGATCCACATTGGCGCTGGTATGCAATTGATAAGGCAGGGCACGGGAGGGGCGTAGCATCAGATCCTGTGTGGGCATGGGCTCGGAACCCACAGGCGGCATGGGAACCTTGCCCGCCTGTACTTGCTGCGCCAGTGTGGCATCGGCCTGATCGCGGGTGGGGGCTGACACCAGGGCAGGCTTGTTGGCATTGGGGGACTTGAAGTCAAAGCAGGAGCGCATGTCGCCGAATACGGCTCGACGCCAGGGGCTGATATTGGGCTCCTGCACACCGAAGCGCTGCTCCAGAAAGCGCAGAACGGAGGTGTGGTCAAACTGCTGGGAGTTCACCCAGCCGCCCACGCTCCAGGGAGAAATGATCAGGGTTGGCAAACGGGGGCCGGCACCAAAGGGGCGGCCATCGGGGGGCAGTTTGCGCGAGTCTCCATCCGGGGCGGGCATGGTGTAGTACTCGTTCGAGACATCCACGGTGGACTTGCCGGCCGGAGTGCCGTCGCGGTGACGCCATGGTGGGGCTGGTGGGGGCATGTGGTCAAAGAAGCAGTCGTTTTCGTCGTAGTTCACGATCAGAACGGTTTTGCTCCAGACTTCGGGGTTGGCCGTCAGGATGTTCAGCAAACGCTCCAGATACCAGGCACCCTGTCCGGGCACGCCCATGCTGGGGTGTTCGCTGTAAGGGCCAGGGGCCACAATCCAGCTGACCTGTGGCAGGGCACCCATCTCGATATCGTCGGCAATGGCTTGCAGAAAGCCGCCGTCGGGCATGGTATTGCCAAAGCCCTTGTACAAGGGGGACAGTGCTTCCATTTGTGGTGAATAAGTGGCCGAGGGTGAGCCCATCGAGGCCAGCTCTTCATTGACCTTGCGGTAGGACGCAAATGCCACCAGCTGATTGTTATTGCTGTTGTTGCCGGGACGGTTGTAGACCTTCCAGCGCACGCCTGCTTCCTGCAGACGCTCCGGGTAGCTGGTCCAGTCCAGCCCGTCTTCGGATGGGCCCAGGCCCCCCCAGTTAGAGTTGGTCACGCAGGCACGCCCGGTGACATTGGCCCCGTTGGTGCCGCTCCACAGGAACATGCGGTTGGTGAAGGTGCCGGTGTTGATGGAGGTGTGATAGGCATCACAGACGGTAAAGGCGTTGGCCAGAGACCAGTGAAAGGACAGGTCCGACTCCTTCAGGTAGCCCATAGCCACATTGGTGTATTTGGCTTTGGGCCAAAAGGCCATGCGGCCGCCGTCCCAAGCCTCCTGCTGGTCATTCCAGTCGTGTGCACCACCCACGCGCAGGGCATTGCCTTTGGTGGCGTCCAGATAATAGGGCTGCACCACGCCGCTGCTGCCTTGCTGACGCCAGACCGATTCGCCCGAGGCCATGGGGATGGTGAAGCGGTCACTAAAGCCGCGTACTCCCGGCATGGTGCCGTAGTAGTGGTCAAACGAGCGGTTTTCCTGCATCAGGATAATGACGTGCTCCACATCATTGATGGTGCCGGTGGCATTGTTGGCCGGGATGGCCAGTGCTTTCTGAATGGCGGGGGGAAAGGGCCCCAAGGCAGCGGCGCTGGCGGCCAGCCGCAGAAAATTGCGACGATTAAGGTAAGTCATGGGAAAGCCTTGTCGATTGAGTGTTGCAAGAGGGCCAGGCGCGGCAGTGGCCACCGCCCGGCCAAGGTGCCCTATCAGGGAGCGCAGTCCAGTTGCGAATTGGGGGTGGCGGGCTTGTTAGTACCCTGTTCCCCCAGCGAACCGCTGGCCGGAGGCGTGACGATGGGCACCTGCTCACTGCCCGAGCCCGTGTTGCTTGCTGGGGAAGGGTTGCCGCTGCTGCCATCGCTGCAGGCACTCAACAGCAGGGCCGTAACGCTCGTCAGGGCCAGGGTTCGCATCAAGCGAGCCAGAAGAGTCAAAGAGGTCATGGCGTGCTCGCTTAGTGGGTGGACAAGCTGGACAGCGGCTTGTTGGACCAGTAGATCGACTGCAGCTCTTCGTCGCTCAGCACACGATTCCACATGGCCAGATCACCAAACATTTGCTGGGTTGGCGGAGCAACAGCACATTTGCCCACGGTGTAGGGCGGCGTAACCGAGCCATTGCACTTGTTCATCAGGAACTTGCCGGTGCCATCATCGCCAATCCCCCATTGCGGATAGGGAGAGAGCTTGGACAGATCAACAGCGCCAGTGGATTTGCCAGCTGCAACCTGCGTTGTCTGGCCGATGACCGGGTCGAAGATCTGCATGTTCATCTTCTTGGCCACACCGTCCACCGCAAAGGCAATGTAGACCCAGCGGCCTACCGGAATTTGCGTGTAGGGATTGGTGGGGCCGTCGGCACGAACACCGCCTGAACCAATATTGAAGGCCACGCCACACTGATTCTTGGTGGAGCTGCTGAACAGGCCAATCGCCACACCGGCATTGCCACCGCTGACATAGTTCTTGTTGGACAGGATGGTGACGTTATTGCGGTCAATGCACTGGGGCACCTGATACCAGAAGCCGATGGTGAACTGGGGGCTGCTGCCGGTGGAAATATCAAAGCCTTGTGTCGGCGTCATGCGGTAGCCTTCCAGCCCTTCCACGGTGACATGATTGGTATCGACCAGCAGCCCATGCGTGCCGCTAAAGGGGCCGGGCACCACTACCCCTGCGGCCGAAGGCAGATCGGCAGAGGCGGGGGCCATGCTGCTGTTGCCTTGTGCATCAACAGGCGGCAGGGTCGCGCTGAAGGGGTAGTAAGAAAGCAGACCGTTGCGCAAGGTGGTGGCCAATGGCACAGGCGGCAAGTAGGAGATGGGCGGGCTGATCAGGTTGCGCCAGGCGGCCTGCTCGCCCGAGCCTGCCTGCACGGTGTAGTCAAACTGATACGTGCCTTTGCTGCTCAGGTCGGCCGTCAACTGATTGTCGGTATAGCTTTGTGTCCCTGCGGGCAGACGCGAAGCAATGACCTGGCCATCGCGCAGGATATCGATGGGGGCGTCGGCCGGTGCTTTCCAGTCCAGCTTGATGGCCACGGACGAAGAATTGTTGTCCACGACGGTGGCATTCAGATTGGACACGGCTTGTGGGCCCAGCAGGCTGCTGCCATCGAGCTTGTATTCTGCCGCTGGGGGCAGCGTGTCCAGATAGCGCATGACGGTGGGAGCGACATCAACCAGGCTGTTGTACTGATACAGCTCGGCCAGTGTCTGGGGCAGGCTGGCTCCTACGCCTTGTTCCCCTGTATTGACGCTTTGGTTGAAGGCCAGGAAGGTAGCGGACTGGGACAGCAAGGGCAGGCCATTGTCTTGCCCATGCTCGCTCAAACCGTGGTTGCCTGTCACGACAATCAACCATTCGCGATCCTGCTGCTTGGCCGTGGCCGCCATCAAGGTACCGATCTCCTTGTCCAGCTTGCTCAGGGTGGCCCGGTAGTCAGGCGATTCGACACCAAAATCCAATGCCGCATCTTTGGCAGAACGGTACTGAACCAGAACCTTGCGGTAGTTCCCTTCAATCATCTTCATTGCCTGGGTGGAGACACAGGACAGGGTGACGGCTTGTGCAGAACAATCGGCCAGCTCGTGCAGACGCTCGGCATCATGGTCAGCCTTGAGCAAATGGGCCAGTCCGCTGGATGCAACGGCCGCGGCATTCTGGCCAGGCTGGGCAGAGTGAAACAGGCTGTTTTGACGCAAGACCTGGTCTGGTGCCGTAGATACCACACCGTGACGATTGGCCCAGGTGCCGGTCAGCAGGCTGGCCCAGCCCGGCATGTCCAGATTGGCTTGTTGGCTGGGGGTGCCCACCACACCGCCGCTATAGGCCAGTTGGACGTTCAGCTTGGCCAGATTAGGAAGGCTGCCCGCTGCCATGCCTTGCTGCACAGCGCGGTAGGTAGCCCCGTCCAGATCAATGATCAGGGCGTGACGAGTGCTGGGTGTGTCAGGCTTTTCCGGATTGGTGGGTGTTTCGGGGTCGGTGGCCGGGCCCGAGCTGGTTTCAGAGCCACCACAAGCGGCCAGAGCGGCAGATAGGCTTGCTACTGCCAGGGCCTTGAGCAGGCCTGTTTTGCTGCGTCCTGCGCGGCCCAGGGGCGGGTGTTGCAAGCAGCCAGCTTGGGCCGCGTTCAGATACCGGGTTGCAGAAGGAGGGGGAAAGCCGGGCCCTTGAGAAAGGGGGCTGGCCATGTGCGCATGTCTCATGATTCGATTGCCTTGTCGCTGACGTTAAGAAAGGATCGATCGAATTAGAGCAAGGCAGCATGACGGCCTTGGGTCGATATCCTAGACGTTCATCGTCGTTGCTGTTTGTTTTTTCGGCGGAATCTCTTGGAGGTTTGGAGCGCGAGTCAACAGTGCCGGTTCTGGAGTGTGAACAAGCCCGCTGTTAGCGGGCTTGTTTTGTTAAAGAGGGAACGCTTAAACAGTAGGAGTTGCGCAGGATAGGTAAGGCTTCAGAGTTTGTAGTGTTTCAAGGGGATGGGAGATCATGCAGTCATGGCCAGCTTGTAGTTCCAGATAAGGCCAGCCTAGCTGGCGGGCATATAGCTTGCTGCTTTCCAGAGCGCTTAGAGCAGGTTGAGTACAGTCTATGTAGATGCCGGGATATAAGTCTGGGCCTACATTTTGTATATCTGTGTAGGTGCGGGCGGGGTGCGGCGTCAGCATGCGGTCTGCCCAGCGAATGTCTGCTGGGTCATGTACCCCCATATTTGCAACCGTGGGGACAGGAAAGACCGTTGTGCTGTTGCTACCCTGGTAGCTGGAAATCAAGCGTTGTCGGCGTGTTGCGGGGTCGTGTGCGTCGGACCAGCTTTGACCGCAAGGGACCAGGACAGCATCGAGATAAATGGCACGTTGTATGTGCGTGCTGCCGGTGATATGCAGTTGCTCTTGTAAGCCGGGCATGATCAGACCCGCATAACTATGTCCGATCAGGACACAGTCATCGAGCTCCTGATATTGCAAGAACATCGCAATATCTTGTATGTGAGTGTGTATCCCAACCTCTGGTGTCAGAAGGTGGGCACGGTCTCCCAAGCCTGTGAAGGTGGGTGTGAAAACCCGGTGGCCATGTTGCTCTAGCAAGGTCTGTAGGCCGCCCCAGCTCCAGCCTCCGTGCCAAGCTCCATGTAGTAAAACAATATTGGACATGACAGACTCTTTTTAAACTGCGCAGTAGCGGTCCTGCATTTCTTGATCGATTAGTAGTTCGGCAGCACTGGCACGGTGCACAACAGTGCCATTGTCGATAATCACCGCACGGTCTGCGATCTCCAGAGCGAGAGCCACATTTTGTTCGACTAAAACCAACGTTTTCCCTTGCTGGCGCAGCTCGGTAAATAGCGCAAACATTTCATCGACCAGTTTGGGCATAATCCCTTCAGAGGGCTCATCAAGCAAAATGAGCTTCGGATTGCTCATCAGGGCACGTGCAATCGCTAGCATTTGCTGTTCCCCACCAGACATGGTGCTGGCTGCTTGCTTGAAGCGTTCTTTCAGGCGGGGGAAGGTTTGTGCAATTTCCTCAATACGCTCTGTCAGCTTGTACTGGCCGGGTGTCGCTGCCAGACCTAACTGCAGGTTTTCCAGGACCGTAAGTCCCGGGACGATCCTGCGTTCCTCAGGGACGTAGCCCAGACCGTAGCGGAAGCGTTGATGGGCGGGCCGGGCAAGTATTTCTTGTCCTCCGTACAAGACTGATCCTTGGACTTTCGGTACCAGGCCCATTATTGCCTTCAAGGTAGTGGTTTTGCCGGCACCATTTCGACCAAGAATAGCTAACAGTTCACCTTCTTTAACGGAGAGGTCGATACCTTGAAGAATATGGCTGGGCCCATACCAGGCTTGGAGGCCGGTAATGTGCAGCAGCGTGTCTTGCGGTGGGCTACTAGTGGTGGGCGGCATGTTTTTCCCCTAAATAAACACGTTTGACCTCGGCATTGTTCATGATGTCGGTGGGAGGGCCCTCGGCCAGTAGGGCACCATGATGGAGGACAAGAATCCGATCACTTATATCCATGACCATCTTCATTTTGTGCTCGACTAGTGCAATGGTGCGTTGTTGGCGCAATGCCTGGATCAATTCGATAATTTGTACTGTCTCTTGTGGTCCCATGCCGGCCGTTGGTTCGTCCATTAAAAGCAGCTCTGGATCGCTGGCCAGAGCCATGGCAATCTCTAGTGCACGCTGCTCTCCATGAGATAGGGAACTAGCCAGTAAACCGGCCTTATGATCCAGTCTGACCATGGCTAGCAGTTCTGTGATGCGCTCTTGGGCCTGGGGGCGCTCATCGCGTACAGTCCAGAAATTCAGGGTGGTTTTAGGAGTTTCCAAGGCTAGAAAAATATTTTCTGCCAAAGTGCTTTCCAGAAAGAGGCTCGTGATTTGATGAGACTTGGCAATACCTATATTGACAAACCGGTGCCGGGGGGTAGACCGGGTGTCTTGGCCCTTAAACAAAAGTTGACCAGTATCGGGTTTGATGGTGCCGCTCAACATGTTGAATAATGTGCTTTTCCCGGCCCCGTTGGGGCCGATAATTGAAAGCAGCTCTCCGCGTCGGATGTTAAAGCTGATGTCTCTATTGGCGACATAGCCACTGTAAGTTTTGCTCAAACCTTGGGCGGAAAGAATAATGTCGTGTGTCATGGCTTTGGCTCCGCAGGACGGCTCTGTCGTATTGCTTGAACGCCACCCCAAATACCTTTTGAGAAAAACAGTACCAGCAGCATGAACAAAATACCGCTGATCATTTGCCAGTAGTCAGTCAAGTCGGAAAGAAGGTTTTCAGCGCCTAGAAAGACAACCGCTCCTACCACCGGGCCGACAAAAGTGGCCATGCCCCCTAGTAGCACCATCATCACTACTTGCCCGGACAGGTGGACCGAGAGCGTCTCCAGGGGGACTGTTCCTATGTGATAGGCATATAGAGCTCCTGCTAAACCGGACAGCAAGCCGGAGATTGCAAAGGTGATCTGCCGAACACGTAGAACAGGCACACCGCAAGCTGCTGCACGCTGCTCATTTTGACGGATCATGGACAAGGAGCGACCCAGGGGGGTGTAGAGCAAGGCACGCAGCAGACTCAAAGCGCCCGCTACAATTGCAAAAATCAGGTAGTACTTGCTGAGTGGGTCGGAACTGGACAGTTGTAAGAATCCCCAGTCTATTTCCAAGGGGGGCACGCCTCGCAAGCCGTTGTCCCCTCCGGTCCAGTTTGGATTGCGGTAAGCGAAGAAGTACGCACATTGCGCCAATGCCAATGTGATCATGGCAAAGTAGATTCCACGCACCCGTAAGGATAAAAAAGCAAAGAGCAGGCCGATCCCCAAACCCACCAAGGCGCCAGACAGCAAAGATAGTTCCCAAGGGAGTTGGCCGTGGACAGCCGCGATGCCAGCCGCATAAGCTCCACCTCCAAACAAGGCTGCGTGTCCTAGCGATAGCATGCCGCCATAACCGAAGACTAAATTGTATGCACTGGCAAAGAGTGCAAAAATCAGCATGGAGGTAGCCAGGGATTGATGGGGAACCAGCCAGGGAAGCAGGCCCAGGAACGCCAGTGTTCCAAGCAGGTCCAGCCATCGTCCGGATCGGTGGATGCGAGCAGCCGGTCTTGTGTCGCGGTGTGCTCTTGTAAGAATTGATGTTTGCATAATTTTTTAGCCTAAAGCCCCACGGCGCCCCAGAAGGCCTTGGGGACGCGCCAGTAACATGAGAGTCATCAGCACATAGATGGAGAGTTCTTGGAACTCGGGGGCGAACAGGGTCACAAAACTGACAACCATGCCGATCAGCAGGCCGGCCAGTACAGCGCCAGATAAGGACCCCATCCCCCCTACGACCGTTACAACGAAGGCATCAACCAGAATGGCCGAACCCATATCCGGATGGACGCCCCGCATGGGTGCAGCCAGAATTCCTGATAGGGCGGCCAGTCCTGACCCCAGGGCAAAGGCCATAAGCCAGACTCGCGAAATGTCGATGCCCAGAATGCGGATTATGGTCCCGTCTTGGGCTCCAGCGCGGATAATCAGTCCCCAACGTGTGCGCTCCAGCAGCAGCCACAACAGCAATACGAGTCCCAGACAGAGCGCGATTAGAAAGAGCCGATACCCCGGCAAGAGGCCAAACCCAAGATCAACCACCTCGCTTAGGGCCTCAGGAGTAGCAATATGGACACCCTCTCGGCCAAAAATCATGCGCACCGCATCGACGATGACGTATGCTGCCCCAAAAGTAAGCAGGAGGGGATAATCGATACCTTTGCCGTACAAGCGCCGAATCAGAAAGCGCTCAAAAAGTCCTCCAATGGCAGCCCCACCCAGAGCGGCTACAACGAGGGCTGCAGTAAAGCTTTGCGTGTACTCCAGCGTGACAAAGCCCAGGTAGGCGCCCAGCATGTAAAAGGCTCCATGTGAGAAGTTCACCACGTTAAGCAGGCCGAAAATCAGTGTTAGTCCTACCGCTAGCAGAACATAGATGGAGCCGAGCGCCAGTCCAGCTGCAGCTTGTTGGAAAATCAGGTCTATTGTCCATTCCATAGCGCTGCCCCTATGCGGTAAAGCCCAGGCTTTCACAAGACATCAAACGATTTTCCGCCGCCTCTTCGGTTGCCAGAATCTCAAATAAATCATCGTCAGTCTTGGCTTGTTCGGGAGCTTTGGACTGCACGATAAAAACAGATTGCACTGATTGATGGTCGCAACGACGGTAAAACTGGGGGCCTTTGTAGTAGTCGTACTGCATTGAGCTGAGCGTGTGAACAAGTGCGTCAGGTTCAATCGACTGAGCCTGGATTGCGGCTTTCAAGGGAGACAGGACGCTGGCATAACCCAAGGCCGCGTAATCAGATGGATTGGCACCATCCGAAATTGCACGAAATCCAGCGTTAAATTTGGCCGCGCTAGGCACCGAGTCTTCAATTCCCCAGTAGTAGCCGATGCAGCCTAAAACGTCTTCATAGACCTTATGTCCGTCCACTTGCCTGGCGGTATGCACCATAAGGGGAACAGCCAGTTTCATTTTGCGTTTCAGGCCAAACTCCCGGGCTTGCTTTAAAGCGACTTGTTGGTCTCTACCGAAATTATTGATGACCAGCAGGTCCGGTTTGAGCGCCAGAATGCGCGGGAACAATGTGGAGTAATCATTGACGCCTAAAGGGTGACGAATATCGTCGATGATTTCTGCCCCTTGCTGTTCTGCTGCGAGCCTGAAACCTGCGGCCATTTCTTGCCCATAGATATATTCGGCAGTCAGCATGACGATACGCTTGGCACCTTGTGGCACCACGTAGCGAGCCAGTGCGCCTGCAGTGGCCGTTGGTGTTAGCCCTTCATGAAACAGGTACTTGCTCCATTCAGTCGCCTGGTTTATCGAATCGGAATTGGCTATAGGGGTGTACGGTACACCTTTGGCCTTGATGACACTGTTGACCGAGAAGGCAGCTGGGCCAAAAGGACCTGCAATGAAATTAACCTTTTCCGTTTCGATCAGTTCCAGTGCGCGTGTTGCACCCTCGCCGGCATTCAGCCTGCAATCGCGTACCAGCAGTTCAGCCATGCGCCCCCCCAGGCCGCCAGCTTCATTGAATTGCTGGATAGCTAATTGGGCACCCAGCACTTCCAGGCGAGCGTCGGCGCCATAAGGGCCTGTAAGTGGAGCGATGAAACCGACCTTTATAGGTGAGTTGGCTTGTGCCCGTGCCCAGCTAGGCACGGATAAAGCCGTGAGTGAGGCCGCCGAAAACTGGAGTAATCGACGACGCTTTGGGGAGCAGAGAGCGTTCTTATCCATGAGAGGGATCCTTGAGAGCATGGGCCAGGCAACTGGAGGACTACTGAGTATTGGGTTGGTAGGGGGCAAACCGCTGTACCGCGTTTTCGGTGTACTCGACCTTAGGCTGTGTTCCGGCAATGACGTAAAGCAGCAGGGACTCTGCCTCGGGGTCGCCCTCGGTGATATTTTCAAATCCGCGGGCAATGCCGGCTGGCATGGAAATCACGTCGTAGGGGCCCAGATCTACATGCTCTTGCTCAGAGCCCTCGTTAAAGAAAAATCGCCAACGGCCTGTTAAAGGCATAAAAGTCTCGTTGGTGTCATGCACATGGGCAAAGGCACCGCAACCTGGCTTGGCACTGGCAAAGCCCAGATTAAATCCCTCATTGATTGCAATGGCTGCAGCCGCAGAGGCGGCGGAGCCGACAGGAGAAAGCCCACCCTCTTCAGGTGGAGCAAAGCCTATGACGTTCATCAGGGTTCGGACCCCCAATGGGTGATTCATATCGGGCAGTCCTGTGCTGGCACCACGCAGATCTGCGAATCTAGCGACACGGGTCAGCATCTCCTGGCGAGAGGCAACTCTGCAGGGGATGATGCGGTTGGAATTAGTGGGGTTTTGATTGTGCTCAATCATTGTCTCTTTCCTTAAAGTTTATCAAACGATAAAAAAGATTATCGTGCGATAATTTAAGTTCCGCAATTTAATTTAAATGAGGGGTTTCCCTAGCATGGCTGAGCACTTACCGCCTTCAGATACACCCAGAAAAGAGGCTGATATGCCACGGAAGCATTTGTCTGGGGTAGACCGACGAGATCAAATGGTGGAGCAGGCCATCGAGCTTTTTGCTCAAAAGGGATTTGCCTTGACGACCAGAGAGTTGGCTCGTGAGCTGCACATCACGCAACCACTGTTGTATCGATACTTTCCTAGCAAGCAGGAGCTGATTGAGCAAGTGTATGAGCGGGTGTTCTTAAGTCGCTGGAATCCGCTTTGGGAGGTCTGGCTGGCTGATCGAAGTCGTCCATTCCGGGATCGTTTGGTGCAGTACTTTGTGGACTACACCCAGGCAATATTAACTAGCGAATGGGTACGGATTTTTCTGTATGCGGGCTTGCAGGATCCGTCTTTGAACCAACGTTATCTGCAAATGCTTCATGAACGGATTTTCAGAATTCTGAGCCAGGAGTTGCATTACGACTTGGGGCGGGAGCAGGCCTTGACATCAGATCAGGCGATGCTGGAGAACGAGGCTTGGTGGGGGCTACACAGTAGTTTCTTTTATATGGGGGTACGCAAATGGGTGTATCAGCTTGAGGTGCCTGATGAACTGGATGCCGTGATTGCGTACCGTGTGGATGCTTTTTTGGACGGACTAAGGTAAAGATTTATGCGGCTAAGCCCAGTCTGTTTCAATAACCACCCTCAATAAGAGGGTGCCTGCCCCCATGCCTTGATTCGCTGGACTATAAATTGGTGCAGCTCGCGCAATAGCGGTGTGATCTGTTGGCGGCCAGCAGCCAGCAGGTAAAGGGGCGAGGCTTCAAAGCCCCAGTCTTGGCAAAGTGGAAGCAAGTGCCCTTTGGCAAGATCGTTCGCTACGTCGAAGTAGGCTTTATAGGCAATGCCTTTGCCCAATAAAGCCCAGCGCCTGACAACATCCCCATCGTTAGACACATTTACGGCTCTTACAGCTACAGTCATTGTCGGCTCACCGCCTCGTTCAAAACGCCAACGATCGTGTACGTCCTCACCTAGCATAAAACACAGGCAGTCATGGTTTTTGAGCTCATCAGGGGTCTTGGGGGTACCGTGACGACTTAGGTAAGAGGGGGCTGCACACAGCACGCGCCGATGCTGGGGGGCGATAGGCAGAGCCACCAAATTGGAGTCTGCCGGATGACCATAGCGAAAGGCTGCATCAATGGGTTCGCTGTATACATTAGCCAGCCGATCGGACAGATGCAGGCGTATGTCCACGCCCGGATTGGCATCCTGAAATTCATTTAACCAAGGCAACAGCACATTGCGCCCCAGATCGGACGGGGCGGCCAGCTTCAATTGGCCCCGGGAGCCTGGGCGGCCACTGGACAATTGCAGGCTGGCTTGCTGCAAGGCGGACAGGGCGGGACGACATTGAGTCAGAAACACTTCGCCTTCAGAGGTCAGCCGCAAATGGCGCGTGGAGCGCAGAAAAAGCTGTACACCCACTTCTGATTCGAGGCGTTTGATTGCCGCACTGGCGGCTGCCGGTGTTATGCCCAAACCTCGTGCCGTGGCGGACAGACTGGCGTTGTCAGCGGTGCGAACAAAAATTTCCAGATCTTGCAGTGCTTTCATAACGTGCCTCGCTGGGCTGGGTTTTTATGCTGAAAAGCTAATTAATGGAATTAATTATGACGCTATTTTCAACGTATTTTTGAATATCGTTTCAAGCAAAAGCCTGTTTTTCTAAAGATCCTGAAAAGGCACACTGTGATCCACATTTTCATTTTCTTGATGAGGCATACAAATCATGGGTCTAGCAACATCTACTTTGTTTTCGGCATTGAAAGTGGGCAGCTTGCAGTTGCCTAACCGTATCGTGATGGCTCCCATGACACGTAGCCGCACTGATCAGCCAGGAGATATTCCGAATGCGCTGATGGCCCAGTATTACGCTCAGCGTGCCAGTGCAGGCTTGTTAATTAGCGAAGCGACGCAGATTTCGCGACAAGGGCAAGGCTACAGCTTTACTCCCGGCATCTACACCCAGCAGCAGGTGCAGGGCTGGCGCTTGGTAACAGATGCTGTGCACCAAGCAGGTGGCCGGATTGTCTTGCAACTGTGGCATGTGGGTCGGATGTCTCATGCCAGCTTTCATGCAGATGGTCAGACTGTGGCCCCTTCCGCCTTGTCTCCCCAGGCTCAGGTTTGGGTAGTGGGGGAGGACGGGGTGGGGCGGATGCTGGATTGCCCCGTACCGCGCGCCCTGAGCGAGCAAGAGATTGCAGCTGTGATTAAGGACTACCGCCAGGCGGCCGCCAAGGCCATGCAAGCGGGATTTGATGGCGTGGAAATCCATGGTGCCAATGGCTACCTGATTGATCAGTTCCTGCGCACCACATCCAATCACCGTGAAGATGCGTATGGGGGCAGTGTGGAGAACCGTATTCGTTTTGCCACAGAGGTGGTCGAAGCAGTAGCGGCAGAGATAGGAGCAGAGCGCACGGGTATCCGTCTGGCCCCCTTTATTACGCAGCGAGCCATGAACTGCCCCGAAATCATTCCAACGATCTTGCAGTTGGCCAAGGGATTGGACGGCAAGGGTCTGGCCTACATTCACTTGTCAGAGGCTGATTGGGATGATGCCCCTGAGATTCCTGATGATTTTCGCCATGCCTTGCGTGCCCACTTTTCGGGTCGAATTATGGTTGCGGGCAAATATGACGCACACAGAGCCGAGAAGATTGTAAAGAGTGGCCTGGCTGATCTGGTGGCGTTTGGTCGCCCCTTTATCGCCAATCCGGATTTGCCTGCACGCTTGCGTGATCAGCTTCCCTTGGCAAGCTTCGATCCACAAACCTTGTTTGGGGGTGGCGCACACGGGTATACCGATTATCCGAGCATGGCCTAAGACAGGTCATTGATTTTTATAAGGAAAAAAGATGAAAGCGATTGCGTATAAAGCGCCCCAAGCGATAGAGCTGCCTGAGTCCCTGATGGATATTGAGTTGCCCGACCCGGTGGCCACAGGCCGCGACTTGCTGGTCCAGGTAAAAGCGGTGTCCGTCAACCCGGTCGATACCAAGGTGCGACAGCGTGGTGGGCCGGATGCCGGGCAGCAGTACAAGGTGTTGGGCTGGGATGCCAGTGGCATTGTGAAGGCGGTTGGCCCTGAGGTCCGCTTGTTCAAACCGGGTGATCGCGTCTGGTATGCCGGTTCGATTGCGCGTCCGGGCACGAACAGCCAACTGCATCTGGTCGATGAGCGCATCGTGGCGCATGCACCCAAATCGCTGGATTTTGCCGCAGCAGCCGCTTTGCCCCTGACCACCATCACTGCCTGGGAAATGCTGTTTGACCGTCTGGGGATCGCACCTGGCAAGGCTCCCAGCGGCAAGAGCCTGCTGATTGTAGGGGCGTCCGGTGGAGTGGGCTCCATCATGACGCAACTGGCATCCCGCCTGACTTCCTTGACCGTGATTGGCACCGCTTCCCGCCCCGAAACCCAGGCCTGGGTGCGTGAACTGGGTGCCCACCATGTGATTGATCACAGCAAGCCCTTGACTGACGAGCTGGAGCGTGTCGGCTACCCGCAAGTGGACTATGTCGTCAGTCTGACGCATACCGATCAGCACTTTGAGCAGATTGTTCAGGCCATCGCCCCGCAAGGAAAGTTTGGCCTGATTGATGATCCCGCCAGTCTGGATGTCAGCCAGCTCAAGCGCAAATCTGTGTCCTTGCATTGGGAGTTCATGTTTACCCGCTCCTTGTTTGGCACGGACGACATGCTGGCCCAGCATCGCTTGTTGAGCGAAGTCGCTGACCTGATTGATGCCGGTCTGATCCGCACAACCTTGACCGAGCGTTTTGGCAGTATCAATGCCAGCAATCTGAAAAAAGCCCATGCCTTGCTGGAGTCGGGTAAAGCACGTGGCAAGCTGGTGCTGGAGGGGTGGGACGCGTAAACCGCTTATTGTGTTTTGAGCCACCAACCCGCGTTGCCATATGGCCACAGCGGGTTTTTGGTGGTTTGAATTAAACGGTTTCCAGGCTTTATTTGCATTAATGTGCTTGCTCGGAGGTTGTCCCTGGGGCGTTTACTACACGGGACGTCTTGTGTATTGCCCACGCCTGGAGCCCAAGCTCATGTCCGCGATTTTGAAAACCCTGTTCAGTGCTGGTGTCTTGCTAGCGGCTTCGGCCAGCGCCCACGCCTACCAGACTGAAATTATCTACAACAAGAAAGGGGAAGCGGCCTTTGAACTGCGGGTCTTTGGCCCTCAGGATGGTCCTTATGGCAATATTGGGCCGTCGGCCTTTGATGTGGACGAAAACGGCCGCCGCAAGATTCGTGCGGCGCTGGAGCGCTGGGCTGAAATCCTGATTCTGCCGCCGAATTACCGTCCCGGCGTTGTCCATCTGGGCACCTTCGCGGCGCCCGGTGCCTCTGCCAGCAGCGATCCCTGGTTGATGGCGGGTGATCCGGTGGCGGTTTCCATGCTGCAGGCCGCTCTGTTCAATGCCTTGTCGCCAGAGGACTACGACAGCCCCCATGGGATTATCAATATCGGGCTGATGCCCTTTGATACGGCCCCGGTCAATCCCAGCCAATTACCCTTGACGGGTCAGGCGGACTATAACGGGGTCATTTTTCACGAGTTGGCGCATGCCCTGGGTTTGGGGAATGTGGTTGCCGACAGGAATGGGCCTGGCACAGGTACACCGCAGTTTGCTCCTTTCCTGAATCGGTGGGCGGCGGGTTTGCGGGATGACAATGGCAATCCGGCCCGCCCTGAGCAGAACATTCTGTGTACGCCTTGCCGTCATCCCTATGATGCGCAGGCCTTCGATCTGCGCAAGGATCAGGGCTACTTTACCGGCCAGCATGTGCAGGAGGTGTTGGGTGATGCCATGCCCGGCGTCCCGGTCAGCATTCTGACTTTTCATGACAATCCTGCTGCCGGTATAGACACGGATTACATGAGTCACAGCGAGTTGCGCAACAGCCTGATGAGCCATCAACGTTACCGCAATTACACCAACTTCATGGAAGCTGAAATCGCGGTGATGCAGGATCTGGGCTTGCAGATCGACCGGCGTAATTTCTATGGTTATTCGGTTTACGGGGATGACGTCACTCTGGTCAATCAGAATGGTTTCTTTGCCCGTAATGCCGAGGGTACGGCGTATCTGCCGGGGCAGTACAACACCGCGACTCAGGGCCTGGGCCTGCACATTTATGGCCAGCGCAATACGATTACCCAAGCGGCGGATTTGCTTGGCGCCGGCCCTGGCGGTATAGGCGTGCGGGTGGACGGTAGTGAAAACACACTGATTATTCCGGCCTCTACACGTATCCATGCCCAGGGCTGGGTTGGGCGTGGTCTGCAGTTCAGCTATGGCCGTAATCACACGATCGTGCAGCAGGGCGAAGTGCGTGCGCAGGGTGAGGACGGGGTGGCGGCATTGTTTGATTTTGGCAATAACGCCAGGGGCAATCAGGATGGTTATCATGGTTCATGGCAATGGTTCTCGCCGTTGGAGAACAAGCCGCTTGGCTATGTGCCCCAGATTTTGCAGGGCGCACTCATCAAGGACTACCATTTAGCCGGTCTCTTGTCGGGCAAGAAAGCCGCTATCCAGATTTCCAGCAATGCACAGGTTGAGAATATCAACGTCATGCAAGGTGCCCGGATTCAGGGCGATATCCTGTCTGACTATTCCACTCGTCAAAGCAACGGCGAGCTGTTTGTCACCCATGTGAATTTTGGGCAGAAAGCAGATGAGCAAGGGCGTGCCACGCTAGAGGCCGATCCTGATTTCCGCCTGCGTTATGACGGCAATATTCAGGGCGCGGACAACTTGGCCGTGGTGATTGCAGGGGGCGAAAGCTCGCTCAATGGCCAGCATCAACTGCATGGTCTGCGTGTGGATGCAGGCGCTACGCTGAGCGGCAATAGCAGCTACGCCATCAATCCGGAAGGTAATTTCAGTAACCACGGCACCTTGAGCCCGGGTAACTCCTTTGGTCAGATGACGATTCAAGGCGATTTCGTTCAGGCTCCTGAAGGCCGGGTATTGATCGAAGCCGACACGCGTCAGAATGACCGGATTGAAGTGCAAGGTCTGGCTCAACTGGCTGGTGAATTGAAGCTGCAATTGCAGCCTGACTGGTATGCCGATGGCTGGTCCTTGAGCCAGAACACGGTCTTTCAGGCCACACAGACCCAGGGTGGTTTTGATCTGCTGACTGCCAGCCTGAATTCGCCCAGCCTGAGCGTGCACGTGAATAACGGTGGCTGGTCGGTCAGTCGTCAGGCAGCAGCTTACTCGCCCTATGCAGTTAATCCGAATGCGGCTGCCGTAGGCCGCAGTCTGGAGCAGGCCTCCACTGACAATCAGCGTCCCTTGGCCTCTGTCTACCAGGCTTTGGACTTCTCCGCAGCGGATGGCAGCGAGATTGGTGACGCACTCAATCAGTTAAGTGCTGGTGCTTATGGGGCTCAATTGGCGGCCAGCTTGCGTCGCGAGCAGTTGGTGTCCGAGCAACTGCGTCAGCGCCCTGGCCTGGGCAAGGATGGCTGGCAGACTTTCATCCAGCCTTTTGGTGGCCGTTATCACTGGCAGTTAAGCAGCAATGATGTAGACCACCGCAGCCAGACTTATGGTGTCGTGTTCGGTGCGGAACATCGCGCTGCAGGCAGCGAGTGGAGTTGGGGTGCCCATGCGACTGCCAATGAGCAAAGCTTGAATATAGATGCCCCTTATCAGGCCAAGAGCACGCTGACGGGGTTGGGTGCCGGTGTGCATGCCTTGTACCGTGCGGATGCTCGTGAGGGCTGGAAAGGCTTGGCGCAAGTCCGTATGGGCCTGGAGCAGGGTAAATTGAACCGACGCATTGCGTTTTCTGATTATCAGGCCAATCCCAAATCTGACTGGACGGGCCATACCTTCGCTGCAGGCGTGCAGACGGCCTATCACTGGCCCTTGGGTGAAGCAGGCAGCATAGGTCCAGTGCTGGCCCTGGATTACCTGCGTTACAGTCGCCCCGGTTTAGGTGAAGAGGGTGATGCAGGTAGCCGCTTGCAGCTGGATTCGACCCGCGCCCAGTCCTTGCAAGCGTCGCTGGGCTTGGCTGTTAGCCAGGCTTGGGAATTGAAACAGGGCCGTCGTTTGAAGGCTGAGGTTTCGGCTTCGTGGGAGCAGGCTTTGCTGGGCCGCAAGCAGACGCAGTACGCACAGTTTGAGGCCTCGCCACAGACGGGCTTTGATGGTCGCTATGCACGGGTAGACAATCATGCGTTGGCCTTGCGCGCAGGATTGACGCTGCAAAGCTCCGAGCGCTTGCGTCTGGGGGTATCGGCGGGGACCCGTTTGCTGGGCAATAGCCGGGCAGATATTTCGGGGAGTGTGTCGCTGAACTGGGCGTTCTAGGCTGGATTAGCCGGGGTTTTGAAGGGCTATCTGTTAGCCATGACTATTTGATAGGGAACTGCCGGATTGATTCTGGCAGCTCCGTAAATTGGATCACGCTAGCCCCGTTGAAGGCCTTCAGGCGGCCTGGCGGCTGTTCTCGAACCAGTCCCACAGTGCCTGACGCTCCGGCTCCAGTTCCACCGCCAGGCCACCTGTAAATTCACGCCATGCAGGCAGGTAGGTGTGGGCCACAACAGTCAGCACCGCGTAGCCCTGGTCGATCAAGGCCAGGATCTCGTTATTAAAGCCCTGGCCGTCCGCTTCCATGATTCCAAAGCGATTCACAATCACCAGATCAGCCGGGCTTTCCAGCGCCTGCCGCAGCACTTCGCTGGCTTCCAGCAAGGCACCAATGTCCAGGCAACAGGCGGTGGATTCCGACCCCAGGTTCTGGGTAATGGGATACAGCGTACCCTTGTCCAGATCCTGTACCGTGCGCAGGCTATGGCCTTCCTTCTGAATTTCCGGACCTTGCACCAGACCACAGACGCGATAGTTCTTCGCGCGCAATTCCTGCACGAATTCCAGTAGCAAGGCGTCGGCACTGCCTTTGCCTGCGTGCACGATGGCCGCAAGGGCAAGAGGCGGGGAATTGGTGTCCATCGGGATGTGGCTCCGGGCAGTAGAAAGAGAAGGCAAGGCTCTTTGTACACGCATTTGGCCTGGGCTGGAAAGCGGAAAAACCTCTGTGCTGCTGGCCGGTGTTTGGCCTTGGTGGGTAGCAGGCTTGTTGTTTAAGGTTCAAGTCTCGAAGCCTTTCTGCTTGAACAGCGGATGGAACTGTTGCGAAAGCCGCTTGCTGCTTTGCTATACGGGCTTGTCTGGCTATGGCGTGGTTCTGTTCCATGAGACAATTCATGCACTTTTAGTGACTGATGGGATATTCGATTGGACAAGACTTTTGTTAAGGGCCTGGTGCTCCTGGAAGCCCTGGCCAAGCACGAACGCGGTTCGGGTGTCACCGAACTGGCCAATCAATTGATGCTCAATAAAAGCAATGTGCATCGCCTGTTGCAGGCCCTGGTTCACCAGGGCTTTGCACGCAAGAATGAAGATACGGGTCGCTACGAGCTGACCATGAAGCTCTGGGAGCTGGGTTCGGGCCTGGCAAACCGTCTGGATGTGCGGGAGGAAGCCTTGTCTTTCATGAAAGAGCTGGCCGAGCAAACCCAGGAGACGGTGCATTTGTCGCTGCTGGACGGGGTCGAGGTGCTGTATATCGAAAAGATAGACAGCCCGCAGCCCGTGCGCGCCTACACCACGGTGGGTGGTCGCTCGCCTGCGCAATGTGTGGCTACCGGCAAGGCCATGCTGGCATGGGCCAGTGAAGACACCTTGAATCTGGTCAAGAACCGCCTCAAGCCTTATACGCCTCGCAGTCTGGTCAAGTTTGGTGATTTGCGGCGAGAGTTGGAGCAGGTGCGTGAACAGGGCTATGCCATTAACCGTGGCGAATGGCGTGAGCAGGTCGTGGGGGCGGCTGCGCCTATTTACGATAGTCGTGGAATGGTGGTGGCGGCTTTGGGTATTTCCGGGCCTGCGGAACGTCTGGAGGAAGCCCGGCTGGTTCAGGCCGGTAAAACCTTGATGACGGCAGCGGCACAGATCTCGCGCCGTTTGGGCTATAGCGGCCGTTAAGCTGCTACAGCCCCAGTCAGCTTGCCCTGGCTGCAAGAAGCCGCCCGGATGCCAATTGCCCCCAAAATCTGGATGCGTCTCCAGTTTTTGGGGGCAGTTCCATTCAGGAAAGAAAGTTCAAGATTTTGCGGCTTGCCGGAAGGCCGCAATTCTTTGTTTGAGGCCGGGTGCGGAAGCAGAGCGTACCAAGGCTGCCATATCCCGATCAGCTTGTTGTGGGCAGCCCGTTAACTGATGCAGATAGGTGCGACTGGTGGCGTCCAGCAAGCCCGCAGTCTGTTGAGCCTGCTCGATGACAGCAGGCCATGTATCGGGTTCTTGTATGCCGTTAATAAAACCCAGCTGCTCCGCTTTGGCAGCATCAAAAATCTGGCTTCCTGCCAGAAGTTGATGAGCCTGCTGGCCGCCGATCAGGGCAGCCAGTCTGCCCGTTCCCAACGCCAGACCAAACTGCAGTCCAGGCATGCGAAAGCGGGCGTCGGCACTGGCGATGCGCTGACGGCACACGGCAATCAAGTCCACGCCTGCGCCAAAGTTCTGCCCATGCGCCAGGGCCAGGGTGGCGCAGGGCGTATAGGCCAGCATCTGCAAGAGGGTTTCAATGCGGATAAAGCGCAGTACCAGGTCCCCCTCGCTTTCTTGCTCGTAGTCGCTGAAGTCAAAACCGGCACTGAAATTGCGGCCTTCACCGCGCAATATCAGCAGATCCGCCTGGGCCTTTTCCGCGGCCTGCACGGCCGCGATCAAGGCTTCGACCAGATCGGCCGACAAGGCATTGCGCTTGTCAGGCCGGTTCAGCGTCAGTGTCCAGACTTTGCCCGCGCAGTCCACGATCAAGCCGGGACTGCTGCTGCAATACGGCTCTGTCATGGGGTAACTCCGTGCAAGATGCTGTCGTTATGTTCGCCCAATGCCGGGGGGGCCATGCGGACGGGCAAGCCCACTCCATTGATACGCAGGGGCGAGACAAAGGTGCGCGTCTCGGTGTCTGTGCCCGGCAGGCGAATGTTTTGCACCCACTCCATGTGCTCGACCTGCGGGTCTCGCAGCACGTCGGAATAGCGGTTGATGGGACTGCAGGGTACGCCTTGGGCACGGAATTGCGTCAGCCAATGTTCGGAGTCGTGCTGCGCAAAAATGGCTTCCAGCAGTTCACGCAAGGCGTCTTGATGTTTGGCGCGCAGGGTGGTGCTGGTGAAACGCTCGTCCTCGATCAGGTCCGGGCGTTCTACAACCTGACAGACGGAGCGCCACAGCGCATCGTTGCCCGCTGCCATGGCGAAGTAACCGCCTTTGCACTGGAACGCCTGGTAGGGGGCATTGCGTGGGTGGGCGGAACCCAGCTTGTCCGGGTCGCGACCACTGCCGAAATACTCGGAGGTTTGCAGTGCGGCGATGGCCAGGGTGGTCCCCAGCATGGGCACGTCGATATGTGCCCCCTGACCGGTGGCGCGGGCTTGAGGCAAGGCGGCACTGATGGCAAACGCCGCATACAAACCGGCCGCAAAGTCCGCCAGTGGAACTCCGCATTTGACGGGGGCTCCACCTGCTTCGCCCGTCACGCTCATCACGCCGCTCATGGCCTGAATCGTCAGGTCAAAACCGCCTTCCTGCGAGCGGGGGCCGCTTTGTCCGTAGGCAGAAATTGAGCAGTACAGCAGTCTGGGATTCAGGGCCTTAAGGCTTTCATAATCCAGCCCCAAGCGCTGCATGACGCCGGGCCGATTGTTTTCCAGCAAGACGTCTGCATCCAGTACCAGTTGGCGTGCCTTGGCTACATCTTCGGGGTTCTTCAGATCCAGCGTTACCGAGCGCTTGTTGCGGTTCAGCGAAGCAAAGTTCTCGCTATATCCTTGGTTGATGGGCGGCCAGCTTCGCAAGGTGTCACCCCCTTTGGGGTGTTCGATCTTGATGACGTCAGCCCCCATATCGGCCAACAACATACCGCAGTACGGGCCAGCGGCCACATTGCAAAATTCCAGTATCCGAACCCCGTTCAGGGGCAGTGTCGTATCCATGAATCAGCTCCAGAGCATGATAGGTAGATGGGGGCCGACAGGGCCTTATGCGTTCACATCAACCACGATGCGGCCGCGTACCTTGCCTTCCAGTAACTGGCCGGCTTGATCAATGGCTTGGGAAAGTGTGATGGTGCTGGCGCCGATGCGCTCCAGGGCTTCGATAGACAAATGCTTGGCCAGCAAGTCCCAGGCCGCCAGGCGCTCGGGTTTGGGGCAATGGACGCTGTCCACCCCAATCAATTGCACACCACGCAGAATGAAGGGGGCCACGGAAGCGGGGAAATCCATGCCCTGGGCCAGACCGCAAGCGGCGACTGCGCCCAGGTATTGCGTGCCTGCACAAACATTGGCCAGGGTATGGCTGCCTACGCTGTCGATGGCTCCGGCCCAGCGCTCCTTGCCCAGTGGCTTGCCCGGTTCGCTCAAGGTGTTGCGGTCCACAATCTCGCTGGCGCCCAGCGCCTTCAGATAGCTTTCTTCCTGAGGTCGGCCTGTGCTGGCCATGACGGTGTAGCCCAGGGCATGCAGCAGGGCCACGCTGACACTGCCCACGCCACCCGCGGCACCTGTCACCAGAATCGGGCCCTTGTCCGGCGTGACGCCTTGGCGCTGCAAGGCACGCACGCACAGGGCAGCGGTATAGCCGGCGGTGCCTATCATCATGGCTTGCTGGGTAGAGAAGGCCTCAGGCAGGGGAATCAGCCAATCGCCTTTCACGCGTGCCTGTTGTGCCAGGCCACCCCAATGTACTTCGCCCAAGCCCCAGCCATTGAGCACCACTTTCTGGCCGGACTTGAAATTCGGGTCGCTGCTGTCGGTCACCGTGCCAGCAAAGTCGATGCCGGGCACCATGGGGAACTGGCGCACTACGGGGGATTTACCCGTCATGGCCAGGCCGTCTTTGAAATTCAGGGTGGAGTAGTCGATGCGGACGGTAACCTGGCCTTCGGGCAGGGCGGACTCGTCCAGGGATTGCAGGCTGGCTTTGTATTGGCCGTCGGTTTTGTCGATGACGATGGCAGAGAACATGAGTGAATTCCTTCGATCAGTTAAGGGTTTGTGTTCTGATATTTGGAACAGCGTTCTTTAAATTGACATGGAAAAGCAGTGTTTTCATTTTATCCAGAAGCTCGTTGCGGTCAAGCCCAATGCGACCAGATGATCGAACTGGGGAAATCCCGAAGGGGTTTAATAGTTGACACCTGAAATCAAATATCCCACTATTTGAACCGTTGTCCTAAGTTACTTGTGTTGTTGCTGTCTGTTGTATTCAAGCCGTTCTCACGGCATTTTTAATATCAAAAACAAGAACAGCGTTCTATATATTGGAACACAAAGAGAGAAAAACTCTCACACAGGAGGCAAGGATCATGTTCAGTTCTTTTTTTTCGCGCACAGGGCTTCTACGCACAGTGCTGGTCTCGGGACTGGCGGCAGTCAGCAGCTTTTCTGCCCCGGCGGCCATCGCGGCCGATACCTATCCCAGCCGTGAAGTGACCTTTGTGGTTCCCTATCCCCCAGGTGGTAACAGCGACAATCTGGCGCGTCTGTTTGCCGACCGTCTGCGCGTCAAGCTTGGCGTTCCCATCGTGATTGAAAACCGGCCCGGCGGCACCACCTCACTGGGCACGTCTATCGTGGGTCGCGCCAAACCCGATGGCTACACCTTGTTGCTGGCCACCAGCACCGCCTTTACCGTGCTGCCCTATATACGAGACGTGCCTTATGACCCGATCAAGGGCTTTGATTTTGTAGGCAGTCTGGCCGGTTACCTTCCCATCATGACGGTGCGCAATGATTTGCCCGTCTCCAATTTGAAAGAGTTTGTCGAGCTGGCCCGCAAGGAGCCCGGCACCTTGACCTATGGTTCGGCAGGTATAGCGTCTGGCGGTCATTTGGCGGGAGAGATTCTGGAAAAAGCCGAGAAACTGGACTTGCTGCATGTGCCGTTCAAAGGCTCGGCAGACACCATGACGGCCTTGATGGGCAATCACATCGATTTCTTTATTGATGGAGTCGGGCTGGAGCTGGTGAAGAGCGGCAAGGCCAAAGCCCTGGTGACCTATGCCAGCGTGCGTCATCCCGAATTGCCGGATGTGCCCACACCGAAAGAAGCCGGTTTTGATCTGGCCCTGCCTTTTGAAGGGTTCTGGGGGCTGGCGGTGCCGGCTGGCACCCCTGACGATGTCATGAAGAAGCTGGCTAAGGCTACCGAAGAAATTCTGGCCGAGCCGCAGACTCAAGAGCGTTTCCACCGCATCAGTGTCAGTGCCAGCTGGAAAGACGGCGATGCGTATGCCAAGGATCTGGAGCAGAGTCGGGCTTATTACAGCGAGCTGCTCAAGACCATCAAGATGAGCGATGACTAAACGCTCACAGAACCACCAACAGGAGACAAACGTGATGGAAACCGTCACTTGCGCCAGCACGCTGGACGCTTTGCTGGACCCGGCATCCATAGCTTTGGTCGGCGCCTCGGAAGATCAGTCCAAGTTTGGCGGGCGACTGTTCCGTATGCTGCTCAAGCACGGTTATGGCGGCAAGGTCCTGCCTATCAATCCCAGCCGCAGCAGTTTGTTTGGTTTGCCCGCTGTGCCCGGTCTGGCTGCACTGGATAGCGCTCCGGATCTGGCCGTGTTTACGGTGGGGGCCGATACCGTTCTGGAACAGGCGCAGATTGCGGCCCAAATGGGGGTACGCGGTTTGCTGGTGATCTCCGCAGGCTTTGCTGATGCAGGCGAGCGCGGGCTGGAACGCGAGCAGGCCTTGCTGCGTATCTGTCGTGACTCGGGCATGCGACTGATCGGCCCCAATTGCCTGGGCATGATCAGCCCCAGCCGCAGTCTGGTGCTGTGCTCTTCGCCGGTGCTGGACAGAGACAGCCTGCCGGAGCGGCCTATTGGTTTTGTCAGCCAAAGCGGTGCCTTGATGACTACCTATTTTGATCGGGCCTGGGCGATGGGCGGTGGCTTTACCTACGGTTTTTCGGTGGGTAATCAGGCTGACCTGGATCTGTGCGACTTTGTGGATTTCCTGATTGATGATCCCAAGACGCAAGTGATCTGTACTTATATAGAGGGCATTAAAGATACCCAGTCTTTGCGTCGCACAGCTCGTCGGGCGCAGGCCGCGGGCAAGCCCTGGCTGGCCGTCAAGGCAGGGCGCTCCAGTGCGGGCAAGGCGGCCGCCTTTTCGCATACTGCCAGCGTAGCGGGCGACCATGATGTGTTTGCCAGTGTCTGTCGCGATGAAGGCATCAGCCTGATGGACGATATGGGGGCCATGCTCTTGCTGGCAAACAGCATGGTGCGCTTTACCAGCAACAAGATCTCCAAAGTTGCGATTGTGACGCCTTCGGGTGGCGGTGGGGCCTTGGCTGCAGATGCTTTGGCAGAGCATGGCGTGGAACTGTCCAGTTTTTCCGCTACTACCAAGCAGGCTCTGGCTGCCCACTACCCGGCAGGGCAGGCGGATAACCCGGTTGATCTGGGAGCGCGTCTGACGCAGGACTCCACCGAAGTGGCCCGCGCTACTTTGGATGCCTTGATGCAGGATCAGCAAAGTGACGCGGTATTGATCACGGCTTCCATGTGTCCGCAGGAGTGGATGGCGGCCCTGATTGAAAAAATCATCCATCCCGAACCGCACTGGGCCAAGCCCGTCATGGTGGCGTTTGATGCGGGCGTAACGTCCGAGCCTTTGCGGCAGAAGCTGGCCCAGCATGGCCATGCGTATGCCAGCTCCAGCCTGGAAGCAGCGCTGGCCTTGTCCGCCTGGAAACGTCACGGTCAGTTTGTGCCGCGCCAGCAAGCCTTGCGTCCCAGTGCCTGCCAAGCGCCCACGGTCATGCCGCGCGGTGTTTTGAATGAAGATCAGTCCAAACGTCTGCTGGCGCATTACGGCCTGCCCGTGAATCTGGGCCAGGTGTGCGAGGACGTGGAACAGGCCGTGGTGCAGGCCGAGCAGATTGGCTATCCGGTGGTGATGAAGATTGTGTCTCCCGACATCGTCCATAAAACCGAGGCGGGTGGGGTGGCGCTGGATGTGGCCGACGACGCCAGCTTGCGACGCGATTTTGCCCGGCTCTACGCCAATGCCAAAGCCTATAAAGCAGATGCCCGTCTGGAAGGCGTTTTGGTACAGGCCATGGCCAAAGGGGATGTGGAACTGCTGATCGGGGCACGTCAGGATGCGCAGTTTGGCCCGGTCGTGGTGTTTGGTGCAGGCGGCATTCTGGTGGAAATGCTGTCGGACCGGGTGATTGCCGCGGCCCCTTTAACCCTGGCTGATGCAGATCGACTTTTATCTACCTTGATGATCGACAAGCTGCTGAAGGGGTACCGGGGACGCATGCTGGATCGTGACGGTGTGCTCGATGCGATTATGCGTGTCAGCTTCCTGGCCCACGACTTGCGCGACACCAACTTTGAATTGGACATCAACCCCTTGATCGTGGCGGCTACCCGCTGTCACGCCGTCGATGCCCGCCTGTCCATAGGCGAATAAAACCAAAACCTATTCTTTGAAAAATACCCAGGAGGAGTAAACCATGTCGGATTATCAGTGCATTCTTGTAGAAAACCATGATGACGGTGTTTCCATCTTCACGATCAACCGTTCTGATCGCCGCAATGCCTTGAGCGCTACCGTGGTCAAGGAACTGCAGCAGGCATTTCTGGCCTTTGACGAAGACCCCACACGCCGCGTAGCCGTGCTGACCGGGGCAGGCAATGACGCTTTTTCTGCCGGGGCGGATATTAATGAGTGGCCCGAGTTGTGGCGCGCCATTCCCACGGTAGGCTTTGAAACCGACAAGCCCATTATTGCGGCCGTCAGCGGTTGGTGCGTGGGGGGAGCCCTGGTGATGGCCATGATGACGGACTTGCTGGTAGCGTCCGAGAGTGCCAAGTTTTCTTACCCCGAAGCCAAGCTGGGCTTTACCGGCGGCATCATCTCGGGCCTGGCCTCGCGCATTCCGCATCATGCCGCCATGGAAGTGATCTTGTTGTGCCGCACGCTGGAAGCCCGCCGTGCTTACGATCTGGGTTTTGCCAATGAAGTGGTGCCGGTAGGCGAGCAAGTCCAGGCTGCTGTGCGTATGGCGCAGGACTTGGCCAAGATGTCGCCGCGTGTTTTGCAAACCTTGAAGCGCTTTATCAATAATGAAGTGCTGACGCGCGGCCCGTCCGAGCAGATGGCGCGCACCATGCGGCAACTGAAAGCGATCGAGGATAGTTATGATGCCAAGGAAGGGATGAACGCGTTCAAAGAAAAACGTGCCCCGGTGTATCTGAACAAATAAGAACTGATTCACGAATTGGGCCGCAAGGCCCAGTCAACTATGGAGACATCCCCTTATGCACCCCCGTTTTGAGCGTTTTATTCAAGGGATGAATGAATTGACCGTCCGCCCGGCTGTCGCCGAGGCGGATATCCTGCGTGATGGCCGTGTCCTGCTGGGCGAACTGGTGGCCCAGGACGATTGGCTGGCCCCGGAGTACACCCAGCCCCATCCCCAGTTTTATCAGCAGTACTTGCTGTATTGCTGTCCGCAGGAACGCTTTTCCGTGGTCAGCTTTGTGTGGGGTCCCGGCCAGAAAACCCCTATCCACGACCATACCGTGTGGGGCTTGATTGGTATGTTGCGTGGCGCGGAACGCTCCCGGCCTTTTGACCGTGATCCCGATACCGGCCATATGACAGAACAAGACACACAGACTCTGGAACCAGGCGTGGTGGAAGTGGTGTCACCCACGGTGGGTGATATACACGAGGTCTCCAATATGTATGACGACCAGGTATCCATCAGCATTCACGTTTATGGTGCGGATATCGGCAAGGTACGCCGTCACGTCTTTGACCCGCAGACTGGGCAGGCCAAGGAGTTTGTCTCCGGCTATGCCAACCGTCCGGCTGTCGCGTGAGTCAAGTGGTGTTGTTGGGCAGGTGCCCAATACGGGCGCCAATAATCATTTCCTGAATCCAGCGGTAAAGCAGCACGGAGTAATCACGCTGGGCGACTTTCTCGTCCAGTGCGTGGTTGCTGCCTTCCAGCACTCGATGTGTCAGGGAATGAGCCTGACTGAAGGCTTGGCGATACGTTAGCAAGGTCTGGCGGGGAATCAGCTCATCGTATTCCGCTTCAAACAGCAAAACATCTCCCGTGAATTTGGAGCAGGCCTGCAAGGCGCGGTTCTCTTGCGGAGAATGAGTATGCAGACGGTAGTCCTGCAGCAACTCTCGATTGAGCTGATCCTTTGGAGACAGCCAGTCGTCGTCCGGGTACAAGGCAGGAGCCAGCAAGCTGAGCCAGCGTACCGATCGAAATTCACTTAACAGGCAGGCCAGATAGGCGCCATAACTGTGCCCCACAATGGCGATGGAGCTGGAGTCCACCATAGGGTGGCTGCTCAAGGTGTCGAAGGCCGCGCAGATATCCTGAAAGTTCTGTTCTCGGGTGACGTTCTCGCGCTCGTGCTGATTGGAATTGTGTCCGGCAAGATCAAAGGTCAGACAAATACAGCCCATACCGGCAATGGTGTGGGCGCGTTTCAGGTCAAAGTGCTGGCTGCCGCCCCAACCGTGCACGAACAAAATGCCAGGGACAGGGGATTGGGGGACTAGCAGGCGTGCATCCAGGTGCTGATGGGGCACTTTGATGGTGGTGTTGAAAATTTCCGTACTCATGATGGCAGTGGGCCGCCGAAGCGGGCAAGATACGCCTCGTCTTCTTGGTCGAGGCTGTAAAGATGAGGGGAGTTTTTCACCAGGCTGGCATCGTCCAGATAGCGCTCGCGTGTCCATGCGTGAGTATGTTGGAGCTCAGGGTGGCGTTGCAGGGTGCGGATGGCCAGAATCTCTGCAATGGACGCTCCGCCAAAACGCCAGGAATGTTCCAGTACGGCTGCCTTGTAGTGGCCACGCGCATTTTTACCGACGATGAGGTCATAGTTGCGACGTGAGGCATACAGTTCAGGAAAGGCCTGCCTGATGTTTTTTTCGTAGCTTATGGTCAGCTCAAGCAGATGCTCAATGCGCTTCATGCCCGAGAGCTGCAGCAACTGCTGAAACCCGCCGCGAACCAGTAGCAAGCTGGAGCCGCCATATACGGACTCGTGCTGCAGGTTGGTGGTCTGGTGTTGCTGGCCGATATAGGAAAAAAGATGCTCGCCCACCTGGGTCTGGCCGATGCTGAAGGTCTCGCCATCGAGCAGGTTCTCCTCCAGTACCAGACCCTGTTCCAGTTGACTCTGCCACGGCGGCAGGTTCAAGAGCTCTTCCAGCTCTTGACGGCTGTAGATCACCTTCTGGCCTTTGCCTGCATTAGCACTGGCCAGTTTGGCCCGTATGCCGGTCTGGCCTGCTTCATCCAGAAGGCTCATTGTGCGTAGCGCGTCGTTTCTTGAAAAGACGCTGTAGCCTGGCAAGACCGTGTGCCGTAACGCCAGGCCCAGCTCATTGTTCCAGCCTTCCGGGCGGTCCATATCGTCCTGGGGAAGGGGATGGGCGACGGTTTTATGGGCCAGAAAGTCATATGGCACTACACCCCCATACAGTTGGGAGGCCTGTTCGATACCCAGTTGTCGCGCCTGCTCCAGGCTCAAGGTCTGCAGGGGGAGGTAGTAAGTGTTTCCGGAGCTGGGCTTTAGCTGGTCTTCATAGTCAATATGGACTCGAGGCAGATCCAGGAATTGCGCCAGTTCCCTGGCCATGAATTCCAGACTTTGGAGCGCGCCCTTGTTGCAGCCCTTGCTGGGCAGGCTGATTTGCAAGGAGGTCTTGGGCGTAGAGGTAAGTATCTTGCTCATGGGGCCATCCTTTTAAGTAAAGAGAGTGCGGCCAGTGTCAGCGAGTCATGGCGCAACCGTTTTGGCGCCTGAGGGCGTTCGCTGTGCCAGCTCGGAGAAAAAGCGCGTCTCCAGCAGACTGGTTTGCAAAAGTGTCAGCAGGTCAGAGGGGTGTGGCAAGGAAAGCTGGGCCGCGCTGGCTGGCTCCTGAGGACCGATGCGTATGCTCAGCCCGCCTTTCTGGTTCACAAACTCAAAGGCGGCCTCATCGGTCAAGTCGTCGCCAATCATGACGGGCTTGCGGTCGGCGAACGCGGGCAGGCGTTGGGCCCGGGCCAGGGCTTGGCCTTTGTCAAAGCCGCTCATGCGCAGTTCGATGACACAATGTCCGCGGATCAGATCAAAGCCGGGATATTCCGAGCACAGCACGTGCAGTTCCGTGGCCAAGGCCTCGCCAACTTCAGGGCGTTGCCGAAAGTGCACAGCCACACCGTGCGATTTGCGCTCCATCCAAACCAGTGAGTAGGGGTGGATCAGGGCGGCGACAGAGCGGGACAGGCTGTGGTGCTCAGCCGGGTTGATCGGGATGTTCCAGCATTCCTGACCCTCGGCGTCATACATGGCTGCGCCGTGGCTGCTGATCATGGCAAGCGGAAGCTTGGTGCAGGCGATATGCAGGCTGTCATGGTCGCGGCCTGAAACCAGTGCCACCGCGCCGTCGCAGGCAGCGTGCAGATTCAGCAGCAGGCCGGCGGTGGACGGGGGAAGAAATACCTGGTCAGGCCGCGCAGCCAAGGGGACCAGGGTACCGTCCAGATCCAGAAACAAGGCGGTCTGATCCAAATGCAGAGCGTTATTCATATCAGCTTCCTGGGTAACCCGTGATGGGGAGCACGGTGCCGGTGATGTAGCTGGCGGTGATCGGGCTGGCCAGGTAGACATAGGCAGGCGCCAGTTCTTCCGGCTGGGCGGGGCGGCCAAAGACCGTATCGGCACCAAACTCGGGGATTTTTTCGGCCGGGGAGTCAGCGGGGTTCAAGGGGGTCCAGACGGGTCCGGGAGCGACCGCGTTTACACGTATACCTTTGGGCGCCAGGTTGGCCGCCAGGGAGTACGTGAAGGCAATAATGGCGCCCTTGGTGCTGGAGTAGTCCAGCAGATGAGCGGCCCCGCGCAAGGCTGTGACCGAGCTGGTATTGACGATGGCATCGCCCGCGTGAAGGTGCGGCAGGCAGGCCTGGGCCATGTAGATATAGCCATAGATATTGGTGTGGAAGGTTTCATTGAGCCGCTCCGGGGTCAGGTCCAGCAAGGATTGGGCATGTTCCTGAAAGCCGGCATTGTTGACCAGAATATTCAGGTGACCGAAGCGGTCAAGTACCTGCTCAATCGCTTGTCGGCAAAATTCAGGGTCTTTCACATCGCCGCGCAGTGTCAGGCATTGGCGGCCTTCGGCCTCGACGGCCAGACGAGTGCGTCCGGCATCTTCATCCTCGTGCAAATACACAATCGCCACATCGGCACCTTCTCGGGCATAGAGCACGGCAACGGCCCGGCCTATGCCCGAGTCCCCACCGGTAATCACGGCTACTTTTCCTTCCAGCTTGCCGCTGCCCTTGTAGCTGGAGGCTTCGTAGCGGGGGGCCGGGTCCAGATCACTTTCACACCCAGGCTTTTCCAGGTGTTGTTGCGGCAGGGGGGGAGTGGGGTAATCGCTGCCTGGGTGGCTCTTATCGTGCGTGACGGGCTCGTTCTGGCCGACCCCGTTCTTGTCCTTCTGGTCCTGCTGTTCTTGCAGGTGACGTTGCTCTTTCACTGTTTGACGCGTTGTCATGACGGCTCCTGAAATAGACAAGGAATGGGACAGGGCGCGGCGGCCCTGGTGGGTGCGCCGCGTCCAACTGGGGCTTGGTTAAGGCTTAGCGTCGCTGGTCCTGGGTGGCCTTGCCACCTTTGGCGCCGGCCTTGCGGGCCTCCTCGGAGTCGAACTCATGGGCCGTGCCCTTTTCATGGGCTGCCCGGCCACCCTTGGCACCGGCTTCACGGGCTTCTTCAGAAGTGAACTCGTGCGCCGTACCGCGTTCATGGGCTACACGGCCGCCTTTAGCGCCAGCCTCACGGGCCTCTTCCGGGGTGAACTCGTGCGCGGTGCCTTTTTCGTGCGAGGCACGCCCACCTTCAGCAGCAATCTCGCGCTGCTTTTTGTCGTCCATGGAGGCAAAGCCACGTTGATCTTTATGATCCTGTTTGTTGGTGTGCTGGGTCATATAACTCTCCTTGAGAAAGAACACCAATCACGTGATTGGTTATGACTGACCCAGCACAAAGCGTGCCTGACTGCCTGGGGGCGGGGCGCGGCACACAAGTTGCTGTATCTGGAGACATGGTTTTCAGGAGAGCAATCATGATGTCAATGACGTGGTGGATGTGGCTGCTGTTATTGCTGGGCGGCTGGGCGATACTGCTGCTGGTGCATTTTCTGGGTGGCAAGATTATTGAAAGACTGGCCTCGCCAGAGCACTTTCTGCGGTTTTTCAGCGAACGGATACGCTGGCCGTCGCGGCTGTTTTTTCTGGCCGTATTTTTGCGCATATGTATTCCGCTGGCCCCCATCTCGGCCAAGTGGCAGTCCTATCTGATCGTTGGGGACATGCTGGTGCTGATTATCTGCACGACCTGGATGCTGATGAGTGCAGTCGAATCTCTGTTCCAGCTTGTGGTGGTGCGTCACCCCTTGAATGTGTCCGACAATCTGCGTTCGCGTCAGATCTACACCCAGGCGCGTGTGCTGGCACGCAGTGTGCATTTCTTGCTGGTCTTGCTGGGCTTGTCCTTTGCTTTGATGGTTCTACCCGGCGCACGGCAACTGGGCACCAGCCTGCTGGCATCGGCCGGGGTAGCGGGGCTGGTAGCCGGTATTGCTGCCCGGCCGGTGCTGGGTAACTTTATTGCCGGTTTGCAGATCGCATTCACCCAGCCCATACGCATTGACGATGTGGTGATTGTGGAAGGGGAGTGGGGCCGGATAGAGGAAATCACGGCCACTTATGTGGTGGTACGTGTGTGGGACGAGCGCCGTCTGATCGTTCCCTTGCAATGGTTTGTAGAAACTGTCTTCCAGAACTGGACCCGTCGCAGCGCCTCTTTGCTGGGCACGGTATTTCTATGGGTGGACTACAAGGTTGAAATCCAGGGCTTGAACACGGCATTCAAGGACTTGTGCGAGTCCTCTGAATTGTGGGATGGGCGCGTTCAGGTGTTGCAGGTGACCGATACCAATGAGTGGGGGATGCAGTTGCGCTTTCTGGTCAGTGCTGCCGACTCGGGCCGTTTGTTCGACTTGCGCTGTTTGTTGCGCGAGCGCTTGGTGGCCTATCTGGGTCAGCACCAACCGGATGCATTTGTACGCGTCAGGATGCTGGAAGCTCAGCCAGAGGGTCATGGGCCTGATTCAAGCCCGAGCTGATGCCAAGATCATGCAGGAACTGTTCGCACCACTGCCTCAGGTCCTGCTGTCGCAGTTGCATCATTAAATGCTGGTGGCGTCGGCGTCGTTCCTCTAGCGACATGTTCAAGGCTTGATACAGGCTGCGGGCGGTGGCGTCCGCATCAAATGGGTTGACGGGCAGGTAGCCGCCTTGCAGGGATTGTGCCGCGCCCGTAAAGGTGGACAGAACCAGGACACCGGGGTCGGCGGGGTCCTGGGCAGCGATATATTCTTTGGCCACCAGATTCATTCCGTCACGCAAGGGTGCGATAAAACCGACGCGGGCGCGGCGCAACATGCGCATCAGCTGGCCGGCCGGAAAGGCGCGGTTCATGTACACCACCGGACTCCAGCCTGGCGTGGCAAATTGACCGTTAATCTGTCCGGCCAGACTTTCCAGCTCTTCACGCATGACTTGATAATCGTGAATATCGCCGCGGGTAGAAGGGGCGATTTGGACATACGTTGTTTGCCCGTGCAGCGTCGGGTAGCTGCGCAGCAGCGTATCCAGGGTGCGCAGCCGATAGGCCAGACCCTTGGTGTAATCCAGCCTGTCCACACTGATAATGGTGTCAGGCCCGTTGACTGGCTCGATTGGTGTGGCGCTGTCGGTCCATGAGGGGGCCTTGGCCAGAGCCTGAACCAGATCCACATCGATACTGATGGGATAGACGTCCGTGCTGACGGTACGGGCGCCTGACTCGCTCGTGCGCGGTGGCACTAATGTCTGGAGTGCGGCTGTCAGCGCATGATGGTCGCCACGGCTCTGGACGCCAATCTGGTCGTAATGGTGCAGCATGGGCAGCCATTGTTCATAGCGGGGAATGGAGCGCAGAATCTCCGGGCACGGAAAGGGGGTGTGAAAGAACAGGCCAATGGCCTGCTGCATTCCTTGCTCTCGGCAAAAATGGGCTAATGGCATCAGGTGGTAGTCATGGACCCAGATCAAGTCGTCCTCTTCGGCAATCTGGCGCAAATAAGCGGCAATTTGCCGGTTGATCTCCAGGTATTGCTGGAAGTGGTGGGTCTGGAAGTCCATCAGGTCCAGGCGGTAGTGAAAGGCGGGCCAAAGGCAGGTGTTCGCGTAACCGCAGTAAAACTGTTCGTATTGCTCCTGGGTGAAGGAGAAGGTGACGGCTTGGTAGCTGCCCCGATCTTCGGTACGCAGCGAACCCGGCTGTGAATCACATTGACCGTTCCACCCCAGCCAGATGCCCTGGGTCTGCGGGTGCTTTAACAATTGATCTACTGCGACGGCCAGCCCGCCTGTGCAAGGTTGATCGGAACTGGCCACGCGTACGGACACCACAATGATTTTGCTCATGCTGATTCTCGCTTTGTTTTATTAAGGGATCTTCGTTGGAGAATCAGCAAATTGCGTACCCGTTCAATTCAAGGGGTGCACATCCTGCCCGCTGACAGCACGCAGGCGTGCCCGTTGCAAACGTTCGCGGGCATTGGGAATACCCAGTTGCAGGCGGTACTTGGTGACGGTTCGTTTGGATAGCTCCACACTGTTCTGACGCAGCGCCTGATGCAAGTCGACATCGCTTAAAGGCTGACGTTCTGGTTCGCTGGCAATCAGCCGGCGTATCTGCTCCTTGACCAGGGCGGTGGAGCAACTGCCACCGAAATCAGTCTCCAGCTCGCCGGAGAAAAAATGCCTGAAGCTCAAGGTGCCAAAGGGAGTGCTCATGTACTTGTTGGCAGTCGCTCTGGAGATGGTGGATTGATGCAGATCCAGCTCCTTGGCCAGATCGCTGATGCGCAGGGGTTGCAAGCCTTGCTCACCTAGCTCGAAAAAAAGGATCTGGTGCCGGACGATGAATTCAGCGACACGGCACACCGTGCTGCGTCGCATCGCCAGACTCTCGGCCAGCCAGCGAGCCTGAGTCAGGGCGCTGTGCAAAGGGCGGTTCTGTTGCGTGCGTGCCTGTTGCTCCAGGGTGGCGGCATATTCTTGATGCACCTGAACGCGTGGCAGGCTGCGAGGGTCCGCGAGCACACGCCAATGCTTGCCATCGCGGTAGACGTGGACGTCTGGCGTAATGGCCTGGCGTAACGGCTCCAGATAAGCCAGACCGGGCTTGGGGTCCAGGCTTTGCAGTTCGCGCAGCGCCTGATGAAAGTCTGCATCGGACAGATTCAGGCGGCTCTGCACTTGTGACCACTCGCCTTGCGCCAGCGCGGGCAGCTCGGTAGCCACTAACTTGAGCAGTCTCTGTTTCAGAACCGGGTCTAGAGACTGACGCGCCTGGATCTGCAAGCGCAACGCGTCGGACAGGCAGTGGGCACCTGTACCGGGAACAGAAAGGGACTGGACCAGCGCCAGCGCGGTTTGCCATTCGGCAAGGGGGATGTGTTCGTAGCCGGTGGGGAGCAGGTCTTCAAAGTGATCGCGCAAGTATCCGTTGTCATCCAGGGCGTTCACGATCAGGGCACATAAGGCCTTGCAGCGCTCACTGGCGTGACTCAAACGTACATGCTCCAGGATCTGTTCGTCACGGCTGCGCGGAGCCGGGCTTATGTCGTGCTTATCGATCAGGTGAGCGCTTTGGCTGGACCCAGGATGGGACAGGCCCTCTCGTACGGGGGCGGCGGGTTCTGGAGCGGGTTCCAGTAGGGGATTGTCTTGCAGGCTGTCTTGTACCAGCGTTTGCAGCTCCTGCGCCGAGAGCTGCAGGATTTGTGCGGACTGTTGCAGTCGCTGCGAGAGGGTTTGCTGCATGTGCAGCTGCGGAACCATTTCCAGCTTCATGGTGGCGTCTCCTTGTGCTTGGTGATGCGAACCGACAGTTCTTCGGACACAGTTGCCGGGATGATCCGGGCCCTGTGCTATCTACATAGCAAGTTCCGTTCCTGCCCCAAGGTTGAAGGCGCGGGTACGGCCCTTGCTAGGACACCGTCAAGGCTTTGCTGGCCATGCGGATTGGCCTCAGGTCAGCAAAGATGTTCTGGCTTCAGGCAATGACTGACGTTTTTGGAGGTGTGCGATGCGAGTAAGACATCTGATGTGTTTGGCGCTGGCGGCGGGTCTGGTATTGGGTTTGAGTGTTCGCAGTGCTTCTGCCATTGAGCTGTTTTCTCCGGATAAAGGGTTTTTGAGAGATGCGGCACAATCGGGACATTTTGAAGTGACGGCTGCCAAGCTGGCTCTGGAGCGCAGCAACAACGATAGAGTGGTCGAATTTGCACAAATGATGATCGACGACCACGAGCAGCTGGCCAAGGAATTGCAGACGCTGGCACAGGCCCGCAAGGTGGAACTGCCCACCGAGCCCAGCCTGATGCAGCGCGGCAAGATCTCCATGCTAGAGGGCGCGGAGGGTGAACAGTTCGATGCGGACTATGCCAACGAAGCGGCAGTCAAAGCGCATGAGGACACCATCAAGCTCTTTGAGGACTACATCAAGGATGGCAAAGACAAGGAAGTCATGGGTTTTGCTCAGGACGCTTTGCCCATGCTGCAGCAACACTTGCGGCATGCTCATGCGCTGGCAGACTCCATGAAGCCTGCCGTGGCCCAGTAAGCTTTTGCCAAGCTTGCTCAGTTCCACACTGGGCAAGCATTTATTCCATGGGGTCGGCCTCCATATTGATTTCCACTTGATCGCTGTTGCTCATTACATAGCTGCGCAATACTGCATTGCGTAGCTGGCGTATATTGCCCGGCCAGTGATAGCGCTCGATCTCCTTCATGCTGGCCAGGCTCAGTGAGCGGTTCTGCTGATGCTCCTGGTTCAGCTGTTCTACCAAGTGCTTGGCGATCAGGACGGCATCGTTGCCGCGTTCACGCAGGGGGGGAATTTGAATCGGAAAGACCCCCAGGCGGTAATACAGATCTTCGCGCAGTTTCTTGTCCTCAATAGCGCGCATGGGCGTGCGATTGGTCGCAGCGATGATGCGGGCATCATGTTTGATCAACTTGTCGCCACCTACCTTCATGTATTCGCCATTTTCCAATGCGCGCAGCAGCTTGGTTTGGGCGTCTATGGGCATTTCGGTTATTTCGTCCAGGAACAGCGTGCCCTGGTCCGCCAGTTCAAAGTAGCCCTGCCGATTACGTTCGGCTCCGGTAAAGCTGCCTTTTTCGTGGCCGAACAGCTCGCTTTCGATCAGTTGTTCTGAAATGGCTGAACAGTTGATGGGTACATACGCCTGTTCCTTGCGAGCGCTGCAGCGGTGAATGGCCCGGGCCGCCAGTTCCTTGCCGGTGCCACTCTCGCCAATCAGCAGCACAGGCAGGTCGGTGCTGGCCACTTTGCTGATCTTTTCATAGAGTTTTTTCATGGGGGCGGAACAGCCTACAAACTCGCCAAAGTCATGATGCTGCTCGGCTTGAAAAGCACAGGCACCGTTTTGATACTTGGATTTTAATTGCTCCAGCAAGGTGCGCAATTGCGCCTGGTCTTGCCGGGTCGAGCCACTGTAGGCGTGCAAGGTATAGCTTTCCACCGCATCCAGTCCGATGCGACGGCTCAACTCCTGAGCCTGCAGGGCGCTGACACTGGGGCCAAACAGCAGGGCATCAGGAGTTTTCTGGTGATAACGGATCAGAACATCTTCTGGCGTATTTGCAGCGATGGCGGAAAAGTTCATCTGCCGCGCCAATGCCAAAAAAAGGCTTATAAAAGCTGAATCTGTCTCCAGCAATAATAGGTGGGGCATTTTTTCCTCTGGGATAGACAAAGTTAATTTGAGATCCGATGTCTTATCCTAATCAGGATAGAAAGGGCATTCGTTACCAGATATGGCAAGGACGAACCCGCTTATTTTCTGAAAATACCTTATGGCCGCGTCCCCATGCCTTGAGCTCTTATGGCGTTTTTTGTCGCCTGGTCATGTACGTATTCAACTTACACATCTGTTTACCTGTCAGCGACGGGCAGGTTTGCCTGCGCCTGGGGGGCACAAGGCAGCAGGTCAACCTCTGACCCAATCGCAGGTGGGGGTCAGGACTGAGCTGGAGGCGGCTGAGTCACATCAATCCATTGCGCGCGGGTCAGCTCGGCCAGGCGCTGCGGGGTGATGCGTACCGCAGAATTAATAGAGCCTGCTGCGGGCAAGACCGTGTCGTAGTCCTGCAAGGACAGATCGCAGTAAATCTCCAGCGGGGTAGCCAGACCAAAGGGGCAGACCCCGCCAACCGGGTGACCCGTCAAGGCTTCAGTGCTTTCCAGGTCCAGCATTTTTACGCGCGTACCGAAGGCGGTACGCAGCTTCTTGTTGTCCAGACGGGCATCACCTCGAGCGACCAGCAGTACTACTTTATCGCCCACTTTCAAGCTAAGCGTCTTGGCAATTTGTCCCGGCTCGACTTGGTGCACTTGCGCAGCCAGCACGACGGTGGCTGTGCTTTCGGTGGTTTCAATTACCTGAATATCGGCAGCGTGTTCGTTAAAAAACTGTTTGACGGAATCAAGACTCATGGCGGATCAGGACGGATTAGTGTGTTTTGTTAAACTTTTTTGCGAGTGCCTAGTCTTAGTCAAGTGCATGAGAGTGTCAACCAGAGCGCCGTGGCGCTGCAAAACAGGAATGTAATTGTGATTAAACCTTTATTGTTGACGGCCAGCCTGATGGCCTTCAGTTCCATGGCGTTGGCAGAGGGTCCCGCTATTACGATGTACCAGGATCCTAACTGTGGTTGTTGTGGGGGCTGGGCACAGCACATGCGCGATGAAGGCTTTGAGGTCAAAGAGGTCAAGGTCGTGAAGATTCAAGACGTGAAGCGGCTTTTGAGAGTGCCGGAGAACCTGGCGTCCTGCCACACCGCGATGATTGAAGAGACGGGGCAATTGATTGAAGGCCATGTGCCTGCCAAGGTCGTCAAACGCATGATGAATGATGGCAGTGTGCGTGGGGTGGCCGCGCCAGGCATGCCCGCCAATTCACCCGGCATGGGCCAGATGGACGGCAATTTGGTAACCGTGGACTTTAATGGACGTCCTTACTCGCGCGACTGAAGTCTGTAACGGGAAGGGTGGCATGCAGATACACGAAACTACATTGAGAAACTTGTAAGCTGCTGCCGCTCTTGTCATGATGATCGTTCATTGACTCTGTTTAGGAGGTTCTATCCATGCAGCCCCCAGTTAAAGCTTTTCTTGCTGCTACCGCAGTCGCATTTGGCATGTACAGCCCTTTTGCGATGGCCCAGGGCAATGCGGCTCCGGCCAACTCGGCAGCCCCTGCTGCCACCCAGATCGTTAAACCTACGGATTCTCAGCTGGAGCAATATGCGCGCACCTACAAGAAGGTCGCCCAAACTGCTTCGGAATATCAGCCGCGTCTGGATGCGGCCAAAAGTGATGCAGAGCGTCAGGCTATTGTTCAGGAAGCCGACCAGCGCCTGGTAGGCGTGGTCAGTGCCAATGGCATGGATCTGGCGGACTACAACGGCATCAGTCTGGCGATTCAGCAGGACCCGGCCTTGCGCCAGCGTGTTGAAGGGATGCTGAAATAAGGCTTGTTTGTGATCCTCGGGTTTGACAGAGCGCCGGGTGTCATTTTGTAGTGACCGTAGTGGGTAAATTTAAACCCTGGACGTAATCGTCCAGGGTTTTTTTTGGCGCCGTGCTGCCCTAAAGCTCGGCGCCCCCGGTAAAAAGCCCCTCGGAGGCACTAAGCCAAAGGCGCAGCGTGGGGGCTTGTTGTGTGGATCGCTTCAAGACGAAGCGTGCCCGCCAGAGCCGGCATGACTGCCTGCATTGAGACTGGAGCCTGACGCCAGGTTTACGGCTTCAAGCTCAGTCTCTGGGTGCCATTAGCAACGGGGATAGTTAAGCGCCCCGATCATTGCATTGAATTTCAATTGCAAGCTGCTGGCGTCATTTTTTATGGGGTTATTGATCTGCCAGCTGATCGAGCCTTCCTGAGGTACGTAATTGCCTTCAGAGGCATGCTGGATGACGCTTCTGCCCTGGGCCAGGAATTCATTCATTTTCGACATGATTCGTGGGCATCCTTGCGGCGTTTCTTCCTTGAATTTTTTATCCCAGTTACTGATCATCGCAGCTGCCTGGTCAAGACTTTCCTGGAAGGGGGGGATGCTCTCTTTTGCCCCCTGCTGCTCGAAAATAGCGTCGACTTTGTTCATGGCCTGCTTGCTGAACAGCACGGCACCCAAACGGTAATGCTCCATGGAGTCCTTGGGAGCTTTATCGAAAGAGGTCTGGATGTTTATCTCATCCTGTTTCTGAATGCCTTGGAGAAATGCAGCCTCTGCCTGTACGACTTCTGTCAGGGCGTTGACGAACGCCTCGTTATTGTCGGCTGCCTTTTTGCCGCCATCCGTCAGAAACTCTTTTGATTCGGCATAGTTGTTCAACTCGGAATTGAGAGGTGCCAGCTTGGTCAAGGAGTCGTCAAACTGCTTTGCTGGTCCATCTATTTCCGGCATGTTGGCTTCCAGTGCCAAGGCGGACTTCAGTTTTTCCTGGGTGTTCTTGATGCTTACCAGTGAAACAACGGAATAGTTATCCAGCTTCTTGCCCGAGCGCACGGCAGGCTCGTAGACGGTTTGATAATCGGAAAGCGCACGGTAGAAAGGCGTATGCAAGCTATTGGCAACTTCAACATAGGCATTGTATTTCTGGATAAAGCCTTGCTCGGATGAGACCGCTTGAGATGGTGCTTCTGTCGCTTCTTCGCTGTTGCAGCCCGCAATAGCGATGCAAAGGCCCAGCGTGGCGAAAACAGATATTTTTTTTAAATTCATGATGAAAGTGATTGATGCTTTTGATGCGTTGGCAATACGTTAAAACCCCTATCGGGCAGGACGCAATTTTATAGCTTCACCACTTCGTATTTTGTATCAAGCTAGGACCTTATGTTTCAGGAGCGCGTGCTACACGCGGCCGGGCGGGCTAGCAACAGTTGGCTATGCCCACCTTGCACAGGCCCGTCTCCATCTCTGGTTTTTGGCCTTGCTTAATCCATGTCCTGGAAATCTGGGCTTGCCCTGGGAATAGGTACACCGGCATCAATGCGTTTGGCCCATTCTTGTAGCGGTAGCGGTGGAGTCGGCTCCCAAATACGACGCAGAACGGGCTTTAGCAAAGCAATATTGTGGCCACTGGCCCAACGATACGGAATCACGGGCAACCAGGTGTCGTCTGCAATGCGTTCGGCTACGACAAAGCGGAAACTGTACTGGCCGGGGCCCAGGCTCATGCGTATATCACTGACCACCAGCAGGTCATCGATGATGTCGTAGCGCAGCCAATCGTCCGAAAACCAGCGCAGTTGCTCCAGCTGTTTCAAGGGGGGGAACAACTGGGTGTAGTCGCTATGAACGGGCAGGCACAGGGATTCGTATTGATGCCCCTTGGGTGCACGCAGCCGGTCCAGCAGGCCCACCATGACTTCGCATTCCCGGTCCTGTGTGTCGCGCACCAGTACACGCCAGAGCAGGATGTTCATGGGTTGGGCGGCGGAGTATACCCGCGTGATTTCCACCTGCTCTTGTTTGAGCTGTGCGGTCGCCTGTTGCTCGGCCCAGAACTTGGCACCTACCGAGGCTGCCAGATACAGGCTGCTCAAGAGCAAGGCCCAGTTGCAGGCCCGTATCGTTGCGGGTGCCGGTCCACGTATCAAGCCTATGATCGTGGCGATCAGTAAGGGCACGGTATAGAGCGGGTCAATAATGAAGATGCTGGACCAGGTTGCCGGGGTAGCGGCCAAAGGCCACAGCAATTGCGTTCCGTAACTGGTGAAGGCATCCAGAAGAGGGTGGGTAATCAGCGCCAGCCAGACCGCCATCCCCAGCCTCCCCGCAGAGGCACGTGCTTGTGGAAACAGCAGTCGCCATAAAAGGGTGATCAGGATGCCTGCCGCGCTCAACACAAATAAAGAGTGCGAGAAACCGCGATGACTGACCATGGAGGTAATCGGGTCCCCATATTGAATGAAGACATCCAGATCGGGCAGGGTGGCGATGATGGCACCGGACAGGATCGCCTTGCGGCCATACTGCCGCCCGAGGAGGGAGCCGCAGATGCTGGCACCGAGGACTGCTTGTGTTACGGAATCCATAGCTCTCGTGCAAAGTGAAACAGGGACCGGGGCCAGATGCGGCCTGACGGCTTTAGCGTTATGATTTTAAAGTTGAATCCCCGGCCCGCCCTATTTTTTTGACGGGCGTCAAAGGCCCAAGGGGTATCAGTCGCGTATAGTGTACGACGGCCTACGCTGTCCTACCGCCTGCGGGCTGCGCCACCGCTTCTATCCAGAGAATTCGTTTACCTATGTCTACCTACCTGATCGCGGCTTTATATAAGTTCGTGGAATTGCCCGATTTCGCACAAATGCGCGACCCCTTGTTTGCTTTTTGCGAGCAGCATGAAGTCAAAGGCACGCTGTTGCTGGCGCGCGAAGGGATTAACGGCACGATTGCCGGCCCTCAGGAGGGTATTCGTGCCGTCTTGGCATATCTGAACTCCGATCCACGTATTTCTGGCCTGGTGCATAAAGAATCCTATGCCGACAAGGCTCCGTTTTACCGCCTCAAGGTGAAGCTGAAAAAAGAGATCGTTACCCTGGGTGTACCGGATCTGAAAACCGCCGAAATGGTGGGCGAGTATGTTGCTCCCGAAGACTGGAATGCCCTGATCAGCGATCCGGACGTGGTGGTGGTGGATACCCGCAACGATTACGAAGTGGGTATTGGCACTTTTAACCGTGCCATCAACCCCAAGACCCAAAGCTTTACCGAGTTTCCTCAGTGGGTGGCCGAGCAGTCCAAGGAAGGCGGTGTCTTGCATGGCAAGCCCCGTGTGGCCATGTTCTGCACTGGCGGTATCCGCTGTGAAAAATCCACGGCCTTCATGCGCTCGCAGGGTTTTGATCAGGTTTACCACCTGCAAGGCGGCATTCTGAAATATCTGGAAGAGATTCCAGCAGCAGAAAGCCTGTGGGATGGTGACTGCTTTGTGTTCGACGAGCGCGTATCGGTGCGTCACGGTCTGGAACCCGGCGATTATGATTTCTGCCGTGCCTGTCGCATGCCTATCAGCGAAGAGGAAAAAGCCTCGCCCCAGTTCGAAGAAGGCGTCAGCTGTCCCTACTGCCACGGCCACAGTTCCCCCGAGCAGATCGAGCGTTTCCGTGAGCGTCAAAAGCAAGTGGCCTTGGCGCGCGAGCGTGAAGAGCGTCACATTGGCGTCAGCATGGACGAGTTGACCGAGCGCCGTGAGGCCGCCCGCCGCAAGGCGGAAGAGCAACGCCTGCTGGCTCAGCAAGGCAAGGACGCCTAGCCCTGATCGGGCCACTGTGTTACCTCTACTAGCTTGATTCTGGCGCTGCGTCGTTTATAGTCCGCCCTTCTGCTACAGAAGGGCGCTTTGCATAAACGCCAGCGCTTTAAGTCCGTGCCTGTGGCGCGGCTTTTTAACGGGATTGAGCATGTCCTTATCTGATCTGCCCATTTTGTATTCCTTTCGCCGTTGCCCCTATGCCATGCGGGCACGGCTGGCTATTGCGGCCAGCGGCGTAACTTGTCAGTTGCGTGAAGTCGTACTGCGCGACAAACCCGAGGCCCTGCGCCTGGCCTCTCCCAAAGCCACCGTCCCGGTGCTGGTCTTGCCCGATGGCAAGGTTATTGATGAAAGCCTGGACATCATGCGTTGGGCTTTGGCGATTCAAGATCCCAAGCAGTATTTGCAGCCTGAGCAGGGCGATGTCGAGCAAATGCTGGCCCTGATTGCGGCCAATGACGGGCCTTTCAAGCGGCATCTGGATTGCTATAAATACCCGGATCGCCATACCGAGGATGAACAATTCACGGATGCCGCCAGTTTTTCGGCCCTGCATAGAGCCCAAGCCAGTGAATTATTGATGGGCCTGAATGCCCGCATCGAACAGCAGGGCTACCTGATGGGACAGCGTCCTTGTCTGGCAGATTTGGCGATTGCCCCCTTTGTGCGGCAATTCGCACAAGTGAACAGGGACTGGTTTGATGCGCAGCCTTGGACGGACTTGTCGACCTGGTTGCTGAACTTTCAGTCCAGCCCTTTGTTCCTGAGCATCATGGATAAATACCCTGCCTGGACGCCAGACAGCGAGATTGTGCGGTTTCCTTCTGTCTGACTGAGTCGCTAACGACCTGCCCAAAGCAATACGAGCGGGAGCAGCTTGGCAAGAACAAGCAGACAAGCAAAAGGCCGGTTCTCAATTGAAAACCGGCCTTTCTTTTTCAAGTGCCCGAATCAGGCTGCAACAGTCGCGCGCGGCTCGCTGGCCTCTTGTGCGGGAATCTCCATGTCACCGCGCTGATGCAAGGTGACGCTGGTATCCAGCGGTGGCAGCTCGCCATTCATGGCGCTGTTGAGTTGATCGGTATCCAGTTCGCCTTCCCAGCGGGCAACCACAATGGTGGCAACCGCATTGCCCACCAGATTGGTCAGCGCACGGCATTCGGACATGAAGCGGTCAATCCCCAGGATCAGAGTCATGCCAGCGATAGGTACCGAAGGCACCACGGACAGGGTAGCCGCCAAGGTAATGAAACCGGCCCCCGTTACACCCGCCGCGCCTTTGGAGCTGAGCATGGCAACCAGCAATAGCAGAACCTGCTGCTGCAAGGTCAGTGGAATATCACAAGCCTGGGCGATGAACAGGGCCGCCATGGTCATGTAGATATTGGTGCCGTCCAGGTTGAAGGAGTAGCCGGTAGGTACAACCAGGCCGACAACCGACTTGGCACACCCGGCGCGTTCCATCTTCTGCATCAAGGTAGGCAAAGCCGCTTCCGAGGAGCTGGTACCCAGCACCAGCAGCAGTTCTTCACGAATGTAGCGGATCAGCTTGGTGATGGAAAAGCCGTTGTAGCGGGCCACGGCACCCAGAATGATCAGCACAAAAAGCACGGAGGTGACGTAGAAAGTCACCACCAGCAGCGCCAGGCTGGACACGGATTCAATCCCGTATTTACCGATGGTGAAAGAGATGGCACCGAAGGCCCCGATGGGAGCGGCTTTCATCAGGATGGCAACCAGCTTGAAAACAGGCGTCATCAAGGCTTGCAGCAGTTTCAGCACGGGTTTGCCGTGATCGCCCACAGCGGCCAGGGCAATACCAAACAGCACGGCCACAAACAGCACCTGCAGAATGTCGCCGCCGGTAAAGGGGCTGATCAGGGTGGCGGGGATGATGTTCATCAAAAAGCCCGTCAGCGTGCTGTCATGGGCTTGCTGCACGTAACCCTGGATAGAGCTGGGGTCCAGGGTGCTGGGGTCAATGTTCATGCCATGGCCGGGCTGCACGATATTGCTGACCACCAAGCCTACAATCAGGGCCAGCGTGGAGAAAGTCAGAAAGTAAATCATGGCCTTGCCCACCACACGGCCCACTTTTTGCAGGTCTGTCATGGCGGCAATGCCGGTGGCTACCGTCAGGAAAATGACGGGCGCAATAATCATTTTGACCAGCTTGATGAAGGCATCGCCCAAAGGTTTCATGCTCTCGCCCAGCGAGGGGTAAAAATGGCCCAGCAAAATCCCGATAGTGATGGCGATGATGACCTGTACGTACAAAATTCGATACCACTTGATTTTGACGATCTGCGGTACCGAACGGTCTCCTGTGCTTATATCCATCATGATGTCGTCTCCGTGACTTGATGTAGCCGACCTGGCAGTCAGCTGGTGGCCTGCTTGGAATTGTGTGTGGGCAGGCGGTTTAAGCTCGCCGGGATCCTTGTCCCGGCCCATAAGCTCATGACTAAAGCAACATCCGTGCCAATCTGTTCGCCGGCAGAAAACCAGTAAATAAGCGGCTTGCGGACAGGAGACTTCCCCGCTATCTGCTTATGTGTGCGAAAATCCGCACAGCTATTACTAATTTTTGGCGATATTTCGCACAGGTTTCATGAACTCCATTCCGGTTTCTTCGAGCATGCGGCGGCGCTTCAGGCTCGAATGGTTGCTGCTGCTGAGCTTGGCCGTCGTGCTGGGGCTGTTTGCCTTCTGGCGTTCGGCCGATTTGGGCACGGCTCGTTTGCTGACACAAAGCGAACAGCGGCTTGATTCCTTGATGCGCGGTAATGCCGGCTGGATCAGGACTATCCGAGACAAATTTCGTACCCTGTCCTTTGCGCTGGCCCAGGACGAGGCTCTGCGCCAATACCTGATGGGCAATCCTGCCTATGGTGATGCCGAGGCTTTGAATCGCAAGTTCCAGCAATTGGCCGAAGATACGGGCGCTCCTGTTCTGTACCTGCTGGATATTCGTTCGCAGACGCTGGTGTCCAGTAACTGGCAGGAGCCCGACAGCTTCGTGGGCAATCACTACGGTTTCCGCCCTTACTTCACCAAAGCCCTGGAGCAGGGGCATGCGGAATACTTTGCCTTGGGGACTGCCAGCGGCAAGGCGGGTTTGTACATTTCACGCATGGTGCAAGATCAGGACGGCAAGCCGGTTGGTGTGGTCGTCATCAAGCTGGTATTCGATCTGCTGGAAAAAGAATGGGAAGGTTATGGCGATCGCATGTTTGTAAGCGATCCCAATGGCGTGATCTTGCTAAGCGGTGAACCGGACTGGCGTTTGCATAGTCTGGATCAAGCCGCGCCCGAGCAACTGGTCAAGCTGCGGGCCAGTCAGCAGTTTGGTAATGAGCCCTTGGAGTCAGTGGGCTTGAATATGTCGGATTCCGGCGAACGGGCCTCCTTCTGGACATTGGGGCAGGAGCGCTTTTTGCATGTGCAGCAGCCTGTCGCAGGCAGTGATTGGGTTTTGCACGCGATGGCTCCCATGGATGCTGCATTGCAGACCCAGGCCTTTCAATCCCGTCTGACGGTGATGGGGTTGTTATGTGCAGCGCTGGTACTGACGGCCTTGGCCCTGCAACGCAATCAACAGCGCCGGGAAGCACAGGCGCGTCAGGAGCTACTGCGTGATGCGCTGGAAGAAGCGGTAGAGTCCCGGACCGCTCAGTTGCAGGTGGCGCGTCGTCGCCTGGAGCAGGAGATGCAGGCCCTGCAAGAAGCCCGTACGCGTGCGCGTGATCTGCGTGAGCAGTTGGAGCAGGCCGAGAAGCTGTCCTTTCTGGGGCAGGTGACGGCCGGGGTGGCTCACGAGATCAACCAGCCTGTCGCGGCGATTGAAGTCTATGCGGACAACACTTTGCGCTTGCTGGATCAGGGCCAGACGGAAACGGCACGGCAGAACCTGTCCCGCATCCAGACGCTGACCCAACGCATTGGCAGTATTACCTCCCAACTGTGTCATTACGCCCGCAAGCCCCAGGAACAGGAAGGCCCGGTACGGGTTCGTTCGGCTGTGGATAGCGCCTGGCAATTGCTGGAGCACAGGGCGCGGGCCCAAGGTGTGGGCCTGGAACTGGAGGGCGTGAGCGAGTCTGTGCGTGTATGGGCCTTGCCGGTACGTCTGGAGCAGGTTCTGGTGAATTTACTGCGTAATGCGCTCGATGCTCTGGATGGGAGCCGTCAAGGGCGTATCCGTATAGAAGTCATGAGCGAGCAGCAGCATGTGCGCATTGTTGTTTCCGACAACGGCCCCGGCCTGAGCCCGGAAATCCGCCAGCGTCTGTTTACGCCCTTTAGCTCCAGCCGCCGTCAAGGTGTGGGCTTGGGGCTGGTGATCTCGCACGATATTGTGGCGGCCTTGGGTGGCCGTTTGGAAGAAGGGCCTTCGCGCCTGGGTGGCGCCACGTTCCATATAGTGCTGCGCAATGCCGATAGCGAGCTGGGCCAGGGAGAGAGATAAGAATGGAAGTCGCGTTTGTTGATGATGATGCGGACTTGCGTGCCGCCGTGGTGCAAAGTCTGGAACTGGCGGGCCTGAAAGTAGTGGCCTGTGCCAGCGGGCAGGAGGCCTTGAGCCGCTTGCCCAAGGATTATTCCGGCGTGGTGGTGACGGATATTCGCATGCCGGGCATGGACGGGCTGGCGCTGATGCAGGCCTTGCATGCTCGCGATCCCGAGCAGCCCGTCGTGCTGATTACCGGCCACGGCGATATTGATATGGCCGTGCAGGCCATGCACGATGGCGCCTTTGACTTTCTGACCAAGCCTTATCAGGCCGAACGCCTGCTGACGGTAATACGTCATGCCACCATGCAGCGCAGTTTGGTGCTGCAAAACCGTGCCTTGCGCGAGGAATTGGACGAGGACGGCCAAGGCCCGGCGCTCCTGGGTAATTCCGAGGTCATGGTCAATTTACGCACTACCTTGCGGCATCTGGCCCAGTCCGATGTGGATGTGCTGGTGGAAGGGGAAACCGGCACGGGCAAGGAAGTGGTGGCCATGTTGCTGCACCGCTGGAGCGCCCGAGCACAGCATCGTTTTGTGGCACTGAACTGTGGTGCCTTGCCTGAAACCATTATTGAAAGCGAGCTGTTCGGTCACGAAGCCGGGGCATTCACGGGCGCGCAGCGCAGACGTGTAGGCAGTGTTGAACATGCACACCGTGGCACGCTGTTTCTGGATGAAATCGAAAGCATGCCCATGATTGCGCAGGTGCGCTTGCTGCGTGTGCTGGAAACCCGTTGCGTAACTCCTTTGGGTTCCAACGAAGAGCACCCGGTAGATATCCGCGTCGTTGCCGCCAGCAAGGTGGATTTGTCCGACCCCGCCCAGCGTGCGAACTTCCGCGCCGATTTGTATTACCGACTCAACGTGGTCACCTTGCGACTGCCGCCTTTGCGGGAGCGCAAGGAGGATATTCCCATGCTGTTCGCCCACTTTGCGGCGCTGGCTGCCAAGAAGTACGGCATGCCGCAAAAGATGCCCGATGCGCGCAGTCTGGCCTATATGCAGTCACATCACTGGCCGGGCAATGTGCGCGAGCTGGCACACTTTGCGCAACGTGAAGTGCTGGGGGTGCAGCACCCGGAGATCAAGGAGCTGGAAAACGAGGACTTGAGCCTGCCCGCCCGCATGGAGCAGTTCGAGTCGCAGCAGATACGTCAGGCGCTGGCACGCCATCGTGGTGATATCAAGGCGACCTTGCAGGATCTGCGTATCCCGCGCAAAACCTTTTACGACAAGTTGCAGCGGCATGGCATTTTGCGTAGCGACTTTGTGGAAGAGGGGGCGCAGGGTGATTGATTCGCTAGACCCTTACAGGCTTTTCTACCCTGTCTGATTTGGGCAGGCTCTGTTCGGGTTGTACTCCTGGAGGCAAACGGCAGCTTGCCTATGCCTTGTCTAGACGTCCCTGAGCAATAAAAATAGCGGCCTTGGCCGCTATTTTTTTACATCAAGGCGTGGGGCCTTACTCCTGCATACCCGGAACGATGCAGTTAAAACCGGCGTCAACATGCGTGATCTCGCCTGTGATACCGCTGGCCAATTCGGACATCAGGAAGGAGGCCACATTGCCCACTTCTTCAATGGTGACGTTGCGCTGCAAGGGAGCGTGCGTCTCTACGAATTTCAGAATGGTGGAGAAGTCCTTGATGCCGCTGGCAGCCAGGGTCTTGATAGGACCGGCCGAGATGGCGTTGGCACGAATGCCGTACTCGCCCAGCGCCACCGCCAGGTAACGCACCGAGGCTTCCAACGCAGCTTTGGCCACGCCCATGGTGTTGTAGTTGGGAATGGCTTTTTCAGCGCCCAGGTAGGTCAGGGTCAGCACCGAGCTCTTGCGGCCTTTGAGCAAGGGCAGGGCAGCCTTGGCCAGTGCGGGAAAGCTGTAGGCGGAAATGTCATGAGCGACGCGGAACGATTCGCGCGACAGGCCGTCCAGGAAGTTGCCGGCAATGGCTTCACGGGGTGCAAAACCGATGGAGTGCACCAAACCGTCCAGACCGTCCCAGCGCTCGCCCAGCGAGGCCATGGCCTGTTCGATCTGATCGTCTTCAGACACATCACAGGGCAGCACGATATCCGTGCCCAGTTCTTTGGCAAAGCCTTCAACACGTTCTTTAAAACGCTCGCCCACATAGGTCAGGGCAATATCAGCACCTTGTTGGCGACATGCTTGCGCAATCCCGTAAGCAATAGAGCGATTCGAGAGGACGCCTGTGACCAGGATGCGTTTTCCTTGCAGGAAACCCATGCTGAAAATCCTTTATGTAATTAGTGGGTGGACTTAGCCACGAATATTGGAACCGGGAACACGCAAACGTGTCCCCCTGGAAAGAGAGCTGCCTTTGATATTGTTCAGGCGTCGCAGTTCTGCCACCGAAGTGTCGTACCGTTTGGCCAAGGCGTAAAGTGTATCGCCCTGTCGAACCGTATGGGTGCGCACATTGGCGCCGCGACGCAAAACAACAGTGTCATTCTTGCGGTTGACGCTGGCCGTTTGCGTACGAGCACGGCGTGTGCTTTGCGCTACCGGGGCGGCAGGTGTATTGGTCAGAGAAGCCAGTTGCAGGCTGCCTTCACCCAAGGTGGTGCTGGGCACCAATAGTGTCTGGGCCACGGCCTTGGTGCTCTTGCTACCCAAACCGTTGATGGAGCGCAGCTGCGACAAGGTAATGCCGTGACGCTGGGCAATGGACAGATAGCTTTCGCCGCGCTTGGATTGGTAGGCCTTCCAGTTGCTGAGCTTGCCTTGATAGGCCGCCAGATTGGCATTGAAAATATCCACCTTGTTGGCGGGCAGCAGCAAGGTGCCGCGATCGGCAGGGATCGTGGGGCGATTGTGGGCAGCGTTCAAGGCCTTGAACTCGTCCACGGAGATTTCAGCCAGCTCAGCAGCAAGGGCTACGTCAATGTCCTTGTTCTTGCGCACGGCCGTGAAATACGGTGTGTTGCTGATTGGGGGCAGGGTAATGCCATAACGCTCCGGGTTAGCCACAATGTTTTTGATCGCTTGCAGTTTGGGGACGTAATTACGTGTTTCGTCCGGCATCTTCAGCGATAAGTAGTCAACATCCAGGTTGGCCTGTTCATTACGCTCCATGGCGCGGCGTACCGAACCTTCACCCCAGTTGTAGGAGGCCAGGGCCAAATACCAGTCGCCCTGGAACTCGTACAAGTAAGACAAGTAGTCCAAAGCAGCGCGAGTGGACTCGACCGGGTCACGGCGCTGGTCTACCCACCAGTTCTGCTCCAGCTTGTATTGTGTGCCGGTGCTGGGGATGAACTGCCACAGACCGGACGCATGGGAGCGCGAATAGGCGACGGGGTTATAGGCACTTTCCACAAAAGGCAGCAAGGCCAGTTCGGAAGGCAGGCCACGGGCATCGAGCTCGTCCATGATGTGGTACAGATAGCGCGAGGCGCGCTGGCTCATGGTACGGATGGATTCGGGGTGCGAAGCGTAGTAGTTGGTCCAGTAATCAACCAGATCGGTATGCAGGTTGGGGATGGAGAAACCCCGGCGCATCCGGTCCCACGCGTCTTTGGGTGGGTGGGTCAGATCAATGGTGCGAGACGTATCGGCGGCAATGCTGGTGGAGGTCTTGGCGGCTTTTTGAGGGCTGACCTTGGGGCCTGTGGCGCAGCCTGCCAGCACGAAAGCGCATAGCAGCGCAAAAAGTCTCATTAGGTTCATTGCGGAATCTTCAGAAATTGTTTTTCCAGTCGCGCAGGCTGGCAAATACCTCGACAGGATTATTAAGGGACTGGGCAGCATGGTGCTCGGCAGCCTTGATAACAGCAGTCGTCTCGCAACGCAGAAATGGATTGGTAGCCAATTCTGTTTTCAAGGTGGAGGGCACCGTAGGCAAGTTTTGCTGACGCTTGAGATTATCCTGTTCCCAACGTTCATGCAGCTGGGGATTGTCCGGCTCTACCTGTAGAGCCCAGCGTAAATTGGATAAAGTGTATTCGTGCGCACAGCAGATCAGGGTGTCCGATGGCAGTTTTGCCAACTTGCCCAGGGAATCCGTCATTTGTGCCGGGGTGCCTTCAAACAGGCGTCCGCAACCAGCAGCAAACAAGGTATCACCACAGAAAACAAAGGGCTGTTTTACCTCATTTTGACCAAAGTACGCAACGTGTCCGGCGGTATGGCCGGGGATGTCCAGCACGTCCAGCGTCAGTTCCAGAGTAGGTAACTCGACCTTATCGGACTGGCCGACAGGCACGTCACAGGCAGGCAGACGCTCGTTGGCGGGGCCCCAGACGCGAGCCGGGTGCCTGGCCAGGATATCCATGACACCTCCAACGTGGTCTCCGTGGTGGTGTGTCAGTAAAATGGCATCCAGTTGTAAGGACTCGCGTTCCAGCCAATCCAGAACCGGGGCGGCCTGGCCGGGGTCCACAACCAGGGCATGACCGTTTCGACTTAAAGCCCATATATAGTTGTCGTTCAGGGCTGGTAGTGGAATCAGGCGAACATCGCTTGGCACAGGCCAGGTAAATGCATTCATCATGGTAGAGGGAGAGAGCGCCAGTGGAGCAGACTTTGAATGATCAATTTGCCCAGTGGTTGGAAACCGTACCGGGGCGATATGTGCGGGCTTGGGAACAAGCCGGAATCGATGCGGAGGTGGTCAACACCTTCGGGTATCATGCCATACAAATTGGATTGCCGCATTGGGACCTCCTGGCGCATAGTCGCATCTCCTGCAAGGTATGTACGGCTCAGGCCGGCGTCCTGCCCGCCCAGCAGAAGAACCTGGTTTATGCCGAACCCGAGCATCTGCCTTTTGATACGCAAAGCATTGATCTTTTAATCCTGCCCCATACATTGGAAAGCGCCCGCGACCCGCACCAGGTGTTGCGAGAGGCCGAGCGCGTTCTGGTGCCAGAAGGGCGCATTCTCCTGACGGGTTTCAACCCCTTGAGTTTGTGGGGTGCCCACGACTGGATTCCGGGTCTGGAGCGGGGCACGCCTACCTTGCCGGGAGATGTGATGTCACCCTCGCGCTTGCGCGACTGGTTAAAGCTTTTGTCCTTTGATGTGCAAAGTACGCAGATGGGCTGTTATGCACCGTTGTGCCGTCAGCAGTCCTGGCTGGACCGCTGGTCCTGGATGGAGCAAAGCGGTGCGCGCTGGTGGAGCTTTGCGGGGGCCGTCTACATGATTAGTGCGGTCAAACGCACGCCGGCCTTGCGTATGGTCGGGCCCAAGTGGAAGAAAAACCGTCGGCGTGTGCGTCGGCCAATGGTGGTTGCTGGACGCGCTGCCGATGAAGGAATTAGCAAGACATGACTGATGTTGTCGATATTTGGACCGATGGTGCCTGCAAGGGCAACCCCGGTTTGGGGGGCTGGGGCGCCTTGTTGCGTCATGGCGGACGTGAAAAAGCCATTTGCGGTGGCGAGGCCAATACTACCAATAACCGCATGGAACTGATGGCCGTGATCGAGGCACTCAAAGCCTTGAAACGCCCTTGCCAGGTGCGGGTACACACCGATTCGCAGTACGTACAGAAAGGCATGAACGAATGGTTGCCCGGCTGGAAAGCCCGCGGCTGGCGTACTGCCGATAAAAAGCCCGTCAAGAATGCCGACCTGTGGCAGGAGTTGGAGCAGCAGGCCGCAAAACATGAACTGACCTGGTTATGGGTGCGTGGCCATGCGGGTGATCCCGGTAACGAGCGTGCGGATCAACTGGCCAATGAAGGGGTGGAAATCGCCAGGCAGTTATAAGATCTTGGGCAGAGTTGTAGCCCGCTGATAGTACTATTAGCCACCCGTCATATTTTGTCAGACAGCTTCACCGGCCTGGCCGGTCAGGATAAGCCGCCCATGATTTCCACGCTGCGTCCCACGATTTTTTCTCTGTTTCTTGTACTGTTTGCCAGTAGCAGCCCCAGTTGGGCGCAGTCTGATGCCACGCGGGTGGAAGTGCTGCCCGTGCGGCAAAGTGAGTTGATTCGTGATGTGGCGGCGGTGGGAACCCTGGTGGCCAGAGAGTCCGTCGTGCTGCGGCCCGAGATCAGTGGCCGTATTTCAGCGATCAGCTTTGAAGAAGGTCAGCCCGTCAAAAAAGGCCAGCTCCTGATTCAATTGGACCCGGCCATGGCGCAGGCGCAACTGAATCAGGCACAGGCAAATTTGAATCTGGCCAATAGTCAGCACAAGCGATCTTCGGAATTGAGCCGTCAGGGCTTTATCAGCCAGCAGGCCAAAGACGAGTCCGGTAGCCGCTTGGCTGTTCAGCAAGCCGAAGTGCAATTGGCGCGTGTGCAGCTGGACAAGACCCGTATCCGTGCCCCCTTTGATGGTGTGACCGGCTTGCGTAATGTCTCGGTGGGTGATTATGTTGGGCCGGGTACGGATCTGGTGCAGCTGGAAGCGGTTTCGACCTTGAACGTGGACTTCCGTATTCCCGAACAATATCTGGCCGATGTGAAGGCCGGCATGCCGGTCGAACTGCGCTTTGATGCCTTCCTGGGCGAAACCCGCCATGGCTCGGTGCTGGCTGTCAGCCCGGCGGTGGATACGGCTGGCCGTTCCATTTTGCTGCGGGCCCAGGTACCGAATGAAGATGGCGCTCTGCGCCCCGGTTTGTTCAGCCGTGTACGCCTTGAGCTATCGCGTTATCAGGCCTTGATGGTGCCTGAAACCGCCTTGGCTCCTTCGGGGCAGGATCAGTACATCTATATTGTGAAAGACGGCCGGGCAGAGCGCCGTCAGGTGCAGGTTGGTGTACGCGAGCAGGGCTGGGTACAAGTCACAGGCGATCTGAAAGCGGGCGACAATGTGCTGGTGGCTGGGCTGCAAAAGGTTCGTGATGGAGTGCCGGTCGATATTCAGGAAGTGATCGACGTCCAAACACAGCCGCAGCAATAGGACGGAATCATGGTTCTTTCTGACTTATGTATCCGTCGCCCGGTATTTGCCACGGTTCTGTCTTTGGTGATTGTGCTGGTCGGTTTTATTTCCTATGAACGCCTGACCGTACGCGAATACCCCGCTATTGACGAGCCGGTAGTCTCCGTCATCACCAATTATAAAGGGGCCTCACCGGAGGTGATCGAGTCCCAGGTGACCAAGCCTCTTGAAGATCAGTTGTCCGGGATCGAGGGCGTGAACGTGATGACTTCACGCAGCCGTTCCGAGCGCAGCCTGATCAACATTAAATTCAATTTGGACCGGGCCCCCGATGCCGCTGCCGCCGATGTGCGCGACAAGGTGTCGCGTGCCCGACGTTTCCTGCCCGATGAGGTGGACGAGCCCATCATCAATAAGGTGGAAGCAGACTCCACCCCGATTATTTATGTAGGTGTGGATACCGGCGACTACAGCATGCTGGAGGCCTCGGACTACATCAACCGCTACATTAAAACGCGCCTGTCCGTCTTGCCTGGTGCCGCTGAAGTGCGCGTGTTTGGCGAGCGCTTGCCCGCCATGCGTATCGACCTGGATCGCACCCGCCTGGGAGCCTACCAGCTGACCGTGCAGGATGTGGAAGATGCTCTGCGTAAACAAAACGTGCTGATTCCGGCGGGCCGTATCGAGTCCGATGCCCGCGAGTTTTCCGTGGTTTCCTCCACCGACCTGGAAACGCCCGAGGAATTTCGCAACATCATCATCAGTCAGGCAGCCGGTTATCCGGTGCGCATTTCCGACATTGCCGACGTGCGTATCGGGCCTGCCGAAGAGCGGGTACTGGCCCGATTCAATGGGCAAAACAGTTTGAACATTGGCGTGACCAAACAGTCCACCGCCAACCCGCTGGATCTGTCCAAATCCGTGCGGGCAGAAGTGGAGCGCATCAACGAAAGCCTGCCGGGCAATATGAAGTTGTCCGTGTCTTACGACAGCTCCATCTTCATTCAGAAATCCATTGATTCGGTGTACACCACCATTGCCGAGGCCATCTTGCTGGTGGTGCTGGTGATTGTGTTTTTCCTGCGCAGTTTCCGCGCCAGTGTGATTCCCATTGTGACGATTCCGATCTCCCTGATCGGGGCCTTCGCCATCATGTACATGCTGGGCTTTTCCATCAACACGCTGACCTTGCTGGCCATGGTGCTGGCGATTGGCCTGGTGGTGGACGATGCGATTGTGGTGCTGGAGAACGTGTACCGCCATATCGAAGAGGGCAAGACGGCCATGCAGGCTGCCTTTTTGGGTGTGCGTGAAATTGCCTTTGCCGTGATTGCCATGACGCTAACCCTGGTGGCGGTGTATGCCCCACTGGCTTTTGCCACAGGCCGTACCGGGCGATTATTCATTGAGTTTGCCCTGACCTTGGCGGCTGCCGTGCTGGTATCCGGTTTCGTGGCCCTGACCCTGACGCCCATGATGTGCTCGCGCATGCTGCGTCCACATGGTGCGAAAGTGGGCCGCGTCAGTCAGGGTATCGAAAACTTCCTGGTCTGGCTGACTCGAGGCTACCGCCGTATCCTGATTCGCGCCTTGCGCTGGCGTTTTCTGGTCCTGTTCATTGGTGTGGCCGTTGCCGCGACCAGTGGGCTGCTGTTTACGGTCATCAAAAGCGAACTGGCTCCGATTGAAGACCGAGGTGTGATTTTCGGGATTGTGAATTCGCCCGAAGGCGCTACGCTGGATTACACCTTGCGCAATGTGGAGCGGGTGGAAGAGCTATATCGCGGCATACCGGAGACAGAGGGGTATCAGTCCATTATTGGTTTCCCTACCGTCACCGATTCCTTTGCAATTTTGCGCTTGAAGCCGTGGGAGGAGCGTACACGTAACCAGCAATCCATTGCGCGTGAACTGCAACCGCATTTCTCCGCCATTCCCGGTGCGCGTGCTTTCCCCACTAACCCGCCGTCGTTGGGACAGCGGGCTACGTCCAAGCCGGTGGAGTTTGTGATCATGAGCCAGGCACCGTATCCGGAGCTGGCTAAGATCGTGGACGGTTTTCTGGCTGAGCTGCGAGACTATCCAGGGCTGTTGAACGTGGACACGGACTTGCGCTTGAACACGCCGGAAATCCGTATTGATGTGGACCGCGACAAGCTGGCCGATACCGGCGTATCGGTGGAAGCGGTAGGCCGCACTCTGGAATCCATGCTGGGTGGGCGTCAGGTCACGCGCTACAAGAGTGATGGCGAGCAGTACGACGTGATTGTGCAGGTGGACAAGCAGGCTCGTTCCAGCCCGCAAAACATTCTGGATATTTACGTGCGCACTAAAGATGGTGGCATGGTGCAGGCCTCCAACTTCCTGAATGTGCGCGAGAGCGTATCGCCGCAATCGCTGAACCACTTCAACCGCTTGCGAGCGGTCATTGTGGAAGCATCGGTGGCCCCCGGCTATGCCTTGGGTGAGGTGCTCGAACACATGAATGAGGTGGCTCGCAAGACTTTGCCGGAAACGGTGCAGACAGACCTGGATGGCCAGTCGCGCGAGTTCCGGGATTCCTCGGGCAGTATCTATCTGGTCTTCCTGATGGCACTGGCCTTTATTTATCTGGTGCTGGCCGCGCAGTTTGAAAGCTGGCGCAACCCGCTCATCATCATGCTGTCCGTGCCCTTGTCCATGACAGGGGCCTTGCTGGCCCTATGGCTGTCGGGCGGGACCTTGTCCATTTACAGTCAGATCGGTTTGATTACCCTGGTGGGGCTCATTACCAAGCACGGTATCTTGATTGTGGAATTTGCCACTCAACAACGCGAAGCGGGGGCCAGTTTGTACAATGCCGTGGTGCGCGCTTGCGAGATGCGCCTGCGCCCCATCTTGATGACAACCGGCGCCATGGTGCTGGGGGTCTTGCCGCTGGCCTATGCCTCCGGGGCGGGTGCCGAATCCCGTCAGCAGATTGGTTGGGTGCTGGTGGGCGGCTTGTCCCTGGGAACCTTGTTGACCTTGTTTGTGGTGCCGGTGGCCTATACGCTGATTGCGGGCAAGAAAGAAGGGCAGGACAAGCAACTGGAATTGATTGATAAGCCCGAGGCCTCTGTCTGAACCTGTGGTGCTGGTCTGCGGGGAAGCTGTTTGTATAGCCTCCTTGTCGAGTGCCATTACTGTGATTGAATTTGTAGGGAAAGTGAATGCGTCAAATTATTCTGGATACTGAAACCACCGGTCTGGAGCCTCGTGAAGGGCACCGCATTGTTGAAGTGGGTGGGGTAGAGCTGTTCAATCGTAAATTGACGGGCCGCCATCTGCACTTGTATCTAAACCCGGACCGGGACTCTGATCCTGAAGCTTTGGCAATTCACGGCTTGACCACGGAATTTCTGTCCGGCCACCCACGTTTCAAGGATGTGGTGGATCAGGTGCTGGATTTTGTGCAGGGTGCGGAAGTCATTATTCATAACGCCTCTTTTGATACACGCTTTCTGGATGCCGAGCTGCAAAAGGTAGGTAAAGGCCCGTTCTCCCAGTACTGCGACAGCATCACCGACTCCTTGTTGGTGGCGCGGGAAATGCACCCCGGCAAACGGAACTCCCTGGATGCCCTATGCGAACGCTACGGCATTTCCAACTCCCACCGTACCTTGCACGGCGCTTTGCTGGACTCGGAGTTGCTGGCTGATGTCTGGCTGGCCATGACCCGTGGCCAGGACGCCTTGTTGATGGACTTTGACGAGTCTGATGGGCAAGGTGGGGATGGCAGCAATCTGAGCCTGGGCAAGTTTGACGCCAGCGTGCTGAAAGTGCTGCGCGCGTCCGAAGCCGATCAGGCCGAGCATGAGAAATACATGGACGTGCTGGAAAAGCAGAACAAGAAGCCGCCCATGTGGCGTGAGATGCTCAACCCGGCAACGGAGTAATTATTTAAGAAAAGAGCTGGCCCTGAACTTGTAAATCAATCAGGGCCATGCTATAGTTTTTTTCTTCGCAGCTTTTGTAGTTCTTTAAAGCTCCGGGCGGTTAACTCAGTGGTAGAGTGCCACCTTCACACGGTGGAAGTCACAAGTTCGAACCTTGTACCGCCCACCATCTCTACCTTCATTTAATTCCCCCTCATAGTGTCATTGCCCTTTTTTGTGGCGGCTTGTTTGCGTCCTGCTTATGCTTGGGCTAATTGCTGCCTGCTCAATGCAAAACGCCCCATGGATATTCACGGGGCGTTTTTTATTGCCAGTCAGGATACGGTGCCTGATGAAGGCATCCCGGCCTGTCTTACAACCAGGTCAAACCAATCGAGATAACAATACCCGAGACAATCAGCTGAATCAGGCAAAAGCCCATGATGTCCTTGGCTTTCAGACCGGCAATCGCCAATACCGGCAAGGCCCAGAAAGGCTGGAGCATATTGGTCCAGGAGTCGCCCCAGGCAACGGCCATGGCGGTGCGCGCCATGTCAGCATCCAGAGCCTGTGTGGCAGCAATCACGACCGGGCTTTGTACCGCCCACTGGCCACCGCCCGAGGGCACAAAGATATTGACCAGACCGGCGCTCATGAAGGTCCAGAAGGGCAGGGTGGTAGCAGTGGCAAAGGACACCAACCACTCGGACAGGCTGGCAGCCAGACCGGAGTCGATCATGATGGCCATGATGCCTGCGTAGAAGGGGAACTGAATCACAATCCCGGCACCGCCGCGAATGGCTTCATCCAGGCTTTTCAGCAGACGACGTGGAGTCCCGTGCAGCAAGATGGCCAGAATCAGGAAGGTGAAGTTGATCACGTTCAGGTTCAGGGTTGCACCACGCAGCACGTAGTAGTCAAACAGGTAGGCCAGGCCAGCGACACCAATCACGATGGAGATCAGACGGCTGTTTTCCAGACGGTCTGCTGGGCGATCGGTGGTCTGGTTGACGTCGTTTGGCGTGTCTTCCAGCAGCTTGGGGTCGACGTAAATGCTTTCCTTGTCGCTGGGCAGCATCAAGCGGTTGATCAGCGGCACCAGAATGAACAGGGCGATCACAATGGCCAGGTTAAAGAAGGCGAAGATGGTGTCAGATGTACTGATGATGCCGATCTTGTCTTCAGAGAAGTGGCCCGAGGTGGCAATGGTCAGTGGTACAGAACCGGCCAGGCCACCGTGCCAGACCAGAAAGCCCGAGTAGGCACTGGCAACCAGCAAGCGGTAGTCCACGCGGACCTGACGAGCCAGTTCTTTGGCGAACAGGGCACCGACCACCAGGCCGAAACCCCAGTTGATCCAGCTGGCCGCCAGCGACACCAGGGTCACCAGAATGATGGCGGATCCAGCCGAACGGGCCAGCGAGGCCAGGCCACGCAACCAGCTTTTTACCAGTGGCGTGCTGGCCAGCATGTGACCGGTCAGCAAGACCAGCAACATTTGCATGGCAAAGGTCAGTAGACCCCAAAAGCCGTTACCCCAATATTGGATGATCTCCATGGGAGAGCGTTGCTCAAACGCCATTGCCGCAATACCGGCAATCAGTGTGAGCAGGATGACGAAAATATACGGATCGGGTAGATAGCGTTCAACCAGGCGGACCGAACCGCGCGTCATGGCTTTAAACATAAATTGTGCTCCTGTGGATTTGCGCCAGTATTTGCGCGGGTCCAGATGTCTTGGGATCGTTTTGATGCCTGTTTGTGCAGGCACTTTGCTGGCAGCATTTTGATAGGAATGCTCAGTACAGCCGTATTGTTGGCGAGAAGCCGCAAATTGGGAAGACGGGAAAACCTGAACCTTAAAGTTTCTGGCTAGTTGTAGTTCTTCGCTATATGCTCTACTATATAGCGGTGTTTTCGAAAGAACCATCACTCATCGCTCGATGATGGGTTCTATTTACGGGCCCCTTGGGGTCCGTTTTTTTTTGTGCCGCATCTTTGCGTGGCGTCAGTTCATAAATCAATTAGAAAGATCGAATAGGGAAGGGGAATGAGACATCAGTCCAAACGTGCCACAGCAGCGCGTCATCAGTCCGTCTGCTTTGTGCCGCGCGCATTGGTCTTGAGCATGATGGGGGCCTTGGCAGTTAGCCAGGCTCAGGCTCAGGAAAACAATGACCGTGTGTTTCAGCTGGGCAAAGTGGTTGTTCAGTCCAGCCTGGATCGCGAGGCTCCTTTGGGGGAGAGCGCAGTCAGCCAGAAAGAAATGCAGGCTTTTGATTTGCGCGATGTGGGTGCCGCCGTTAGTGTGCAACCCGGCGTGACCGTTTCGGCGGGCGGTGCTCGTAACGAACAGATGGTCTATGTGCGTGGCTTCGATTCGCGTCAGGTGCCCTTGTTTCTTGACGGTATTCCACAGTACGTGCCGTACGACGGCTATGTGGACTTTACCCGTTTCACCACCATGGACCTGAGCGAAATTCGCGTGGCCAAGGGAGCAGCTTCCTTACTGTATGGCCCCAATATCATGGGCGGTGCCATCAACCTGGTGACCCGTAAACCCGTCAAAGAGTTTGAAGGCGAGTTCCGCGCCGGTTACGCTACGGGCGATCAACGCTACAGTGCCTTGAACGTGGGCACCAATCAGGGTTCCTGGTACATGCAGGCAGGCTTGTCCTGGTCAGGCGAACGCAGCTTCCCCTTGGGTCGTGGGTTTGAAGATCAAAAAGCACGTCCTACCGACACGGGTGGCATGCGCAGCAATGCTTCTCAAATGGACAAGAAAGCGTCCTTCAAACTGGGTATCACTCCCAATGCGACGGATGAATACGTTATTGGCTACGTGAACCAGAAAGGTCAGAAAGACAATCCGGTCTACACCGGCGTGAACGATGCCAAGCTGGGTCAACGCTACTGGCGCTGGCCATACTGGGACAAGGAAAGCCTGTACTTCCTGAGCTCCACACAGATTGGCGAGAGCAACACGATCAAGACCCGCGTGTACGAAGACAAGTACAAGAACGGTCTGGATATGTATAGCAATGATCAATACGCGACCCTGACTGGCCCGACCAGCGAGTACACGGACCGTACCCGTGGCGCTGCCCTGGAATGGGTCAACACCAGCCTGGACAATCACGAGCTGCATTTTGCCTTGCACTACAAGGAAGATCAGCACCGTGATCCCAAGCCATCGGGCACTGAGCACTACAAGGACGTGACCACGTCTCTGGCGTTTGAAGACCGTATTGCTGTGGGTGAGCTGTGGCAGTTGCGCGTGGGTGCCAGCCACGAACGTCGCAAAGCCAAAGAAGCGCACAACTTTGAAACCGGCGATACCGATGCCACCAACGGTTTGCTGGAGCTGGGTTACGACTGGAGCGATGCCATGCAGGTCTACGGTAGCGTGGCTTACAAGACTCGTTTTCCCACGATTAAAGATCGCTACTCCAGCCGCATGGGCTACGCCCAACCTAATCCGGATCTGAAACCCGAGCACGCCATTCACTATGAACTGGGCTTGCGCGGTCAGCCATGGGAAGGTGCACAGCTGGAATCGGCGCTGTTCTTGAGCCAGGTGCGTGACATGATTCAAAGCACGGTTATTCAGGCTCCCGGTTGTGACAAGTACCGTCCAGTGGGTTTTTGTGATCAGGCCACCAACGTCGGCAAGGCTCGTCAAATGGGTCTGGAGCTGTCTTTGCAGCAGGAGCTTTCTGCTCATTGGTCGGCAGGCCTGGCGTACACATATTTGAATCGTCGCAACCAGTCTGACCCGGACGTCAAATTGGTGGATACACCCAATCATCGCCTGTTTGCTCACCTGAGCTGGAAGCCCACTGCGCAGTGGGAAGTGATGGGTTCGGTGGAAACCGAAAGCGGCCGCTACTACTCCTACGCCAATAGCAAGGGTGATCAGATCTACGAAAAAACACCGGGCTTTGCCTTGTTGAGCTTGAAAGGTATCTGGCGTCCGAATTCGGACATCACACTGGAAGCCGGTGTGCGTAATCTGGGCGACAAGCTGTACCAATACAAAGAAGGCTACCCCATGCCCGGACGTGTCTGGTTTGTGGGCGGAAGCTATCGTTTCTAAAGCCGTTTTGTGATTTGCAGTTAAAGGGGGAGAGGCATAAATGAAGCGTCGTGATGTATTGCGTGCCTGGGTGGCACTGACTATGTTGGCGCCTCATGCCCGTTTGCTGGCCCGGTCCGAACAGGCCGGGACCAGCCGCTCTATCAGCTTGCATATCAGTGTGGCGGGCAAGCTGCCTGATCCGGCTCAAGTGGGGCGGGTAGTGGCAGCCGGTCCGCCCGCTTCTGTGCTGGTGTATTGCCTGGCACCCCACGCGCTCTTAGGTTGGCCTTTTCAGCTGGCTCCTGCTGCACGCAGCATGATGGAGGCCGCTGGTTTTTCCTTGCCGTATCTTGGCCGTCTGGCCGGTCGGGGCAGTACCTTGTCCCTGGAAAGCCTGCTGGCCTTGAAGCCCGATATGGTGGTGGATATAGGCGATGTGAATCCCTATTACGAGTCTGCCGCCAAATCCGTGCAAGAGCAGACGGGCGTGCCTTATGTCTTGCTGGATGGTCGCCTGAAAGACAGCCCGGCGCAGTTGCGTCAGGCAGGTCATATCCTGGGGCAGGCCGAGCGCGGCCAGCAATTGGCCTTGCGTGCACAAGCGATTCTGGATACCGCACATCAGGCCGCCAACCCCCGCGCCAAAGGCTTGAAAGCCTATTTGGCACGCGGTAACGATGGTCTGGAAACCGGCATGGGTCAATCCATTCATACCGAGGTGCTGCGGCTTTGCGGTTTGACGGTAATGGGTGACGAGAAAACCGATAATCGCCTGGGCCGTATTTCCTACGAACAATTATTGGCCTGGGACCCGGACATGCTGTTTGCTCAGGATGATGCTTTCTTTGAGCTGGCCCGTACTCAGGCTCCCTGGAATCAGCTCAAGGCAGTGAAGGAAGGACGCTTGTACCGCGTACCCGCCTTGCCCTTTGGCTGGCTGGATGGCCCGCCGGGAGTCAATCGTCTGGCCGGGGTGATCTGGCTTAATGCCTTGCTGGAAGGCAGTGCTGCCATGCCACGCATGTATTCAGAGTTGCAGGAGTTTTACTCGGCTTTTTACGGCATGTCCTTGAGCGACGAGCAGGTCAAGCGATTGGTACAAGGGCTGGACCTGCTGGGTTCGCAGCAAGGAGCATGAAGTCAGGTTTGTCCTACGGGCTACTACTGCTTTTACTGGGGCTAGTTCTGGCCGTATTGGTGGTGTTTGCCCTGGGGCAGGGGGCGTATCCCTTGTCCGGAACAGAAGTGCTGCGCGCCTTGGTCGCCGGTTTTGGTAGCGATCCAGAAGCGGGGCAGGGTCAGGCCGTACGCGTGGTCTGGGATTTGCGTCTGCCACGTATTGCAGCGGCTTTGCTGGTGGGGGCGGCGCTCTCGACCGCAGGCGCGGCGTATCAAACCATGTTTCGCAATCCACTGGTTTCACCCGATATCCTGGGTGTGTCCTCGGGTGCAGGTCTGGGGGCGATTCTGGCCATTTATTTGAATTTTTCCTTGTTCGGCGTACAGATGGCGGCCTTTGTTGGCGGCCTGCTAGCGGTGGGCATTGTCTTGAGTCTGGCGCGCATGCTGCGCCATCATCCACCTATCCTGATACTGGTTCTGGCCGGGATGGCGGTGGGTACCTTGCTGGGTGCTGCCCTATCGCTTATCAAGATTCTGGCTGATCCATACTCCCAATTGCCTTCCATGACCTTCTGGCTGCTGGGTGGGCTAAGCGCTGTGCGCTCTTACGAAGTCTGGCCCGCTGCATTGATGGTATTGGCGTGCATCGTCCCTGTCTGGCTTTTGCGCTGGCGTATCAATGTCCTGGCCCTGCAAGATGACGAGGCCCGCTCCTTGGGTATGTCCGTCTCTGCCTTGCGTTGTCTGCTGATCGTTTGCGCGACCTTGATGACGGCGGTGTGCGTGGCCCTGGCTGGAATTATAGGTTGGGTCGGTTTGCTGATCCCGCACGCGGCCCATTTATTGGTTGGCCCGGACTTCTCCCGTCTATTGCCCGTTTGCTTGTTGGTGGGCGCCGCCTTCCTCTTGTTAACCGATACCTTGGCACGCAGCATAGGCACGCTGGAATTGCCCTTGGGTGTGCTGACGGCCTTGGTGGGTGCTCCCGGCTTCTTGCTGTTGCTGGCTCGTGGTGCGAGGCAGCGATGAGCGAACAAGGCTTGGAAGCGATTGATCTGGCTGTAGGCTACGGGCGCAAGCAAGTCGCCAGTAATTTGAATCTGCGCGTACAGACCGGGCAGGTCGTTTGTTTGCTCGGGCCCAATGGCAGCGGTAAGTCCACCTTGCTGCGCACCTTGCTGGGCCTGCAGCCGCCTTTAAAAGGGCAGGTGAAGGTGCAGGGCAAGCCCCTGGAGCGATGGAGTGCGCGTGCCCTGGCCAGACAACTGGCCTATGTACCGCAAGCGCAGGAGTCGGCCTTTGCCTTCACGGTAGAACAATGGGTCTTGCTAGGTTGTGCCAGTGAGCTGGCCTGGTACACCCAACCTCGGGCCGCCGACCGGCAATGGGTAGGCGTTTGCCTGGAGCGGTTGGGCATCGGGCAGCTAGCTCAAAAGCGCATTGATCAGATCAGCGGGGGAGAGCGCCAGCTGTGCGTGATTGCACGGGCCTTGGTGCAGCGTTCACAGTTCTTGATCATGGACGAACCCGCCTCCAGCCTGGACTTCGCGAATCAATTACGGGTACTGGATCAAGTCTCGCACTTGCGTCAGGAAGGTCTGGGTGTGCTTTTGTGTACGCATCAACCCGAACATGCGGCCCGCGTGGCGGACTGGGTGATCTTGTACCGGGAGGGGGGCATATTGGCGCAGGGAGAGCCCCGCGACATGCTTAGTCAGGCCAGTTTGCGCCAGCTGTACCAACTGCCAGCGCATGCCTTTGAACTACCTGATTGGTATGCGCGAGGGGCCTGAGGCCCCCCGAGCTTCTCACATGTTTTTCAAGGCAGCACGACCATATTGGTTGTTGTGCTCCACTACACGCGTCAGCATGGTCATAAAGGTCTGGCGCTGCTTGGCGGTCAGTGGGTCCAGCAGTCGTTCCTGGGCGCGGTTCATGCCCGCACTGATTTCCTTCATCGCCGCCAATCCTGCTTCGGTGATGTAGGTCTGGCGGGAGCGGCGGTCTTCGGGGTTGATACGGCGTCCCAGCAAACCTTTTTCCTCCAGCCTGCGGATGACATCGGCCGAGGTGGTGCGATCCAGCCCCAGCTCGTAGCCGATCGTGGTTTGATCCAGCCAGGGTGAACCCATCAACACGGACAGGACACCGTGCTGGACAGGGGTGAGGTCACTTTTGCACTCCTCGTAAAACATGGCGTAGTGAATCTGGTTAAGACGGCGGACCAGAAAACCAGGCCGGGACCACAGTTTGCGTCGATACAGCTCGGCATTTTCTTCTTCCACTGGACCCAGGATTTCGGCCTCGTCGGCTTCCAGTCGTTCTTCTTGCTTTAGCTCGGCGTGATTCTTCATGGATAAGTCAGTCATCGATTGAGTGGCCTTCAGCCCGTTGCCAACAAGGCAGCACACTGAAAGCGGGACGACCTGCAAAGGGTACGGCTGCAAGGTCGGCGTCTACAAGGAAAGCAGGGCTACGCTAACGTGAACAAAAGCCCTGATTTCTGATTTGCAGTCATTTCTACAGGCGCTGTCCACGCCCCAAAGTATATGTGATTTCCCGACTTGCTGAAAACAATAATAATCAGCATACTGATAGATATTGTTGGGGGGTCAAACGATTGACCTTATGTAAATCAATAATTTAGGGAAAATTTACGGTGAAACGTATTAAAAAAATAGCACTGGAGGAGCACTTCAACGCCGTTGGCTTTGAGGATTATTCCAAGGCCTTTGTCAAACATATTGACAGTGCCGACGCGCGTGAACTGATGGCTCGTTTGCATGACTTCGACGCCCAGCGTCTGGAGGTGATGGATCGTGCCGGTATCGAGTACGTTGTGCTGTCGCAGACCGGCCCTGGGGTACAGGTGGAAAAGGATGTGTCCGTCGCTATCGAGCGTTCACGTCAGAACAATGATTTCCTGGCGCAGCAAATTGCACGCCATCCCGATCGTCTGGGCGGCTTTGCCACTTTGCCCATGCAAGACCCGGCTGCTGCCGCGCAGGAATTGACGCGTGCGGTGCATGATCTGGGCTTGAAAGGCGCTTTGGTTAACGGTCACACGCATGGCGTGTACTACGATGGCCGCGAATATGATGCCTTCTGGGAAACCGTGCAGAAGCTGGATGTGCCGTTCTATCTGCACCCCTTTGATGCTTATGAAATGCCGCACGCTTACACGGGCCACCCGGAGCTGATGGGTGCAACCTGGGGCTGGGGCGTGGAAACCGGCACCCACGCGCTGCGCATGTTGTTCGGTGGTGTGTTTGATCGCTGCCCGGATGTGAAGTTGATCTTGGGTCATATGGGTGAAGGCTTGCCGTTCCAGCGCTGGCGCTACGACAGCCGCTTTGCCGTGTACCCACATGGTGTGACCTTGAAGCGCAAGCCTTCCGAGTACATCGGCAGCAACATCCTGATCACTACTTCGGGTGTCTGTTCTGCCCCAACGCTAATGGGCGCAATTGGTGAAATGGGTGCCGAAGCCGTGCTGTTCTCGGTTGATTACCCCTACGAGTCCACCGAGCTGGCCGCTGATTTCATCGAGGCAGCGCCTATGGATGACAAGACACGCGAGCTGGTTTGCTACGGCAACGCTGCCCGTCTGTTCAAGCTGGACCGGAGCTAAGCATGAGCACATTTCTGTACGGCGCTCATGTGCACGCCAATGGCATTCGTCAGCATTACCTGCGTTTTGGTGGTTCCGTTGGTGGGCGTGACCAGCGTCCTGCCGTCATCATCGTTCCCGGCATTACCAGCCCGGCGGTGACCTGGGGTTTTGTGGGTGAACAATTCGGCAAGCATTTTGATACCTACATTCAAGACGTGCGTGGTCGCGGCTTGAGCGAAGCGGCTGAAG